>ERZ773165.1082-NODE-1082-length-17670-cov-39.774794_pt1 | contig 17670 bp, 10 predicted proteins | sample MGYA00581003_ERZ773165 | MGnify/ENA primary metagenome ERZ773165 (study PRJEB29015, sample SAMEA2737817) | human gut metagenome | biome: human gut; feature: human-associated habitat; material: faeces | place: China | collected 2012 ... | reverse complement strand
TTTTTCCCACATCACAGATCGTTGTACTTCCTGTTTATTTCTTATCCGGCATCCTGGATCATCACGATTGTGATGCAGGTCATCTGTTTTTATTTTGTGAGAAAAACGGTGCGCAGGGAATTGATGCGGGGATAAAACGCAGCGTAAAAAATGTGCCCAAAAATCGGAAACGATTTTTGGGCATTTAGTTTCTTGAAGAAAGAAAAAGAACATGCTACTATAATGGAAACTGAAATAAAGAAAATAGTTTCCTTCCGGCAGAAAGGATGAAAAGAATGAATAAAGAACTGAAAGAGAACATTATGCAGGGAACGTTGCAGGCATTCAATCAAAAGGGTTTGAAATTTACGATGGATGATATTGCAAAGATTTTAGGGATCAGTAAAAAAACGATTTATCAGGTGTTTCGTGATAAGGAGGCTTTGTTTCTGGAAACGGTGGACTATTTGTTTGACCGGATCAAGGACAGTGAGCAGAAGATCGTAGAGAATCCGGAGATGGACACCCTGCAAAAGATTCACACAATCCTTGGTGTGATGCCGGAATGTTATCAGGATGTGGATTTTCGACAGTTATATCAGTTAAAAGAAAAATATCCGGAGATTTATCATCAGGTGGAAGTACGGCTCGAAACAGGCTGGGAAACGACCATTGCCCTGTTGGAACAGGGCATGCAGGAAGGTGTGATCCGTCCGGTCCGGATTCCGATTTTAAAGATGATGCTGGAAGCATCGTTAGAGCAGTTTTTCCAGCGCGATATCCTGCTGCAGAATGAAATTACTTATGCGCAGGCATTGCAGGAGGTTGTCGGGATTCTGATGTATGGAATTGCTTCGGAGAGGTAAAACGAAAGGGGAGCATAAAGAAGCATGGAGAGGTTGTATTGGAACAATGACTGGAAATTTGCCGAAACATGGGAAGAAGCCATGAAAGAGGCAGTATATCCGGAAAATGAGATGGAGGATGTGCGGCTGCCGCATACCTGCAAAGAGCTTCCGTATCATTACTTTGATGAGCATGCGTATCAGATGCTGTGTGGATATCGCAGACATTTTATGGCGCCGGAAGCGTGGCAGGGGAAAAGTGTGGAACTGACCTTTGAGGGCGTGGCGCATGATGCGGTTGTTTATGTCAATGGGACAGAAGTGAAAGCGCACCATTGCGGTTATACGGCATTTTTTGTGGAAATTGCAAAATACCTGAAATATGGGGAGGACAATGTACTTGCGGTGCGTGTCGACAGCCGGGAAAATTTGAATATTCCGCCGTTCGGATATGCCATAGATTACATGACTTTTGGCGGGATGTATCGTGAGGTTTATGTGCAGGTGAGAAATAAGACACATCTCGCAGATGTATTTATCAAGCCACAGATACATCCTCTGCAGGTGACTACAGAGATTACGGTACAGAATATTTCGGATGGGATAACGTTGCAGCAGGAAATCCGCAAAAAAGGCGAGGGTGCATATAGTCCCCTTGGAAAAAAGCCGGTAAAACAGACAAATGTGCAAACCGTTTTTCCAGTGCAGGAGATCCGTTTGTGGGAACCGGAAAATCCACATTTGTATGAAATCCGGACAAGTTTGTGGAAAAATGGGGAAATGATAGATGCGCGTGTGGATATCACAGGGTTTCGGGAAGCCGGATTCCGAAAAGATGGTTTTTATCTGAACGGAAAGAAACTGCGGCTTCGAGGGTTAAACCGTCATCAGAGTTATCCGTATGTGGGATATGCAGCGCCGGCATCCATGCAGATTTTCGATGCCGATATTCTCAAAAAAGAACTTGGCGTGAATGCTGTGCGCACTTCCCATTATCCGCAGTCGCAGGATTTTATCCGTCGTTGTGATGAAATCGGTCTGCTTGTGTTTACCGAGTTTCCGGGGTGGCAGCACATCGGGGGTGAAGAATGGAAGCGGCAGGCGGTGCAGAATTTAAAGGAAATGATCGTGCAGTACCGCAATCATCCTTCCATTATTCTCTGGGGTGTGCGGATTAATGAGTCGCAGGATGACGATGTTTTTTACAGGGAAACAAACCGGGTGGCACATGAACTGGACGATACACGTGCAACCGGCGGAGTGCGGATGCTAAAGAAAAGCCATCTTCTGGAGGATGTTTATACGTACAACGATTTCCTTCACGATGGCAGACATCCGGGGTGTAATCCGAAACGAAAAGTTACACCAGATATGAAAAAACCGTATCTGATCAGTGAGTATAACGGGCATATGTTTCCGACCAAGCCGTTTGACGATGAGGAACACCGGACGGAGCATGCAATCCGTCATGCAAATGTATTAAATGCGGTGGCACAGGAGCCGGATATTGCAGGAAGTTTTGGCTGGTGTATGTTTGACTATAATACGCACAAGGATTTTGGCAGTGGTGACCGGATCTGTTACCATGGCGTGATGGATATGTTCCGCAACCCGAAACTTGCGGCGGCGGTGTATAGCAGTCAGCAGGAAGATACACCGGTTTTAGAACTGAGTTCTTCGATGGATATCGGAGAGCATCCGGGCGGAAACCGCAGCGGAAACTGGATGATTACAAATGCGGATGCCGTGCGGATGTACAAAAACTCTAAATTAATCAAAGAGTATCATCGGGAGGACTCCCCATATCGTGCACTGGCGCATGGACCGATTCCTGTGAATGACTTTATCGGAAATGCGATTGTCGAAAATGAGCCAATGAAACCGAAACAGGCCAGACTGATGGGGCAGCTGCTTAACATGACGGCGTATTACGGGCTGAACAATCTTCCGGCAAAGTTCTACCTTCTGGCATTGCGGCTGATGGTCTGCTATCACATGAAACCAAAGGATGCGGTTGCGCTTTACACACGTTATGTCGGGGACTGGGGGACGACTTCCACGGTCTATAAGTTTGAGGCTGTCAGGGACGGAAAAGTGGTAAAGACCGTGATCAAGGAGCCGATGCAGCAGGCACATCTGGAGGTGAAGGTAAGTGCACATAACCTGACCGAAGGCAGAACCTATGATATGGCGGCGGTTCGTATCCGGGCACTGGATGAAAATGGAAATGTGCTGGGATTTTTCAATGAACCGGTGCAGTTTGAAGTGAAAGGTGTTCTGGAACTGATCGGTCCAAAGACCATATGTTTACAGGGAGGTATGGGCGGTACTTATGTAAAGACGACCGGACAGGCCGGAGAAGGAATTTTGACAATTGAAAATGCGCAGACGGGGAAAATCTGTGAACAGTTTCAGGTGGCACGGGAAGAGTAAGGGGGAAATACAATGAAATTATCAGCAAAAGAAAAAACGGCATTCGGCCTGGGGGCGGTCGGAAAAGATATGGTATATATGCTTTCGGCGAGCTATATTCTGTATTATTACCAGGATGTTCTCGGAGTAAGTGCGATGGCAATGGGAATTATTCTCATGGCAGCGCGGGTGTTTGATGCATTTAACGATCCGATTATGGGAGTGATTGTTGCAAAAACCAGAACACGCTGGGGAAAATTCCGTCCATGGCTTCTGGTTGGAACCCTGTGCAATGCGATCGTGCTGTATCTGATGTTTGCCGCACCGCCGGCATGGAATGGAAGTGGGATTGTGGCATATGCAGCCATTACCTATATTGTGTGGGGAGTCACCTATACCATGATGGACATTCCTTTCTGGTCGATGATTCCGGCATTTACAGAAGGTGGAAAAGAGCGCGAAAATTTAACAACTATGGCGCGTTCCTGTTCGGGTGTCGGTTCCGCTCTTGTTACGATTATTACGATGAAATGTGTGTATATGCTGGGACAGGGAAATGAGCGCACGGGTTTCCGCTGGTTTGCACTTATTGTTGCGGTATTGTTTGTGCTGTTTATTACGATCACCTGTCTGACGATCCGGGAAAAATCCACGGTTCATATGGAAACGCCGACCGTACGGCAGATGTTTTCGGCGCTGATTCACAACGATCAGGCAATGACGGTTGTCATCACCATTGTACTGATTAACTGCTCTTTGTATATTACGTCCAATCTGCTGTTGTATTTTTTCAAGTATGATGTGAGTGGGGAGAGCTGGTATAACAGCTATACACTTTTCAGTACATTTGGCGGAGCGGTACAGATTTTGTCCATGATGGTATTGTTTCCGCTGCTGCGGAAGTTTATGAGCAGTATCCGTGTGTTCTACCTGAGCTTTGGAATGGCAATCGCAGGGTATGCGATTCTGCTTGTGCTGATGATTGGCGGTCATACTGTGCTTGGAGCCCTGGTGGTGCCGGGATTTTTGATCTTTGCGGCATTTGGCATGCTGACCGTGCTTACCACAGTATTTCTGGCAAATACGGTAGATTATGGGGAAATGAAAAATCACCGCCGTGATGAAAGTGTGATTTTTTCCATGCAGACGTTTGTTGTGAAACTGGCTTCGGGAGTTGCCGTGCTGATCGCAGCGATCTGTCTGTCTCTCTGTAACCTCAAGCAGGATACAAGTGCGGCGGTTGTTGCGCGTGCAGCGGATTCTTCGGTGCTGGGACTGCGGCTGACGATGGCGGGAATTCCGATGATCGGTCTTTTCATCGCGGTATTGGTATTTCGGAAAAAATATATTTTGACAGAGAAAAACCTGCAGGAGATTAATGCAGCAATTAAAAATCAGGAGAACTGCTAAAAGAAAGGATGACAGCTATGATTCGTAAAATTGGACAGGCATTCGTACTGGATACGGCACATACAACATATGCATTTTCCATTCTGCCGGGGGGACATCCGGAGCATCTGTATTACGGGAGAACTATTCATATCGAGCATCCGGATGATCTTGAAATTCTTGTGGAAAAGCATGTGTTTGCACCGGGAAATGTGAATATCTGTGAAAAAGAGCATGCCGGTTTTTCGCTGGAGGATGTGCGGCTGGAAATGTCTTCGTACGGAAAGGGCGATATCCGTGAGCCGTTTGTTGAGGCTATTCTTTATGATGGGGCAAAGACTCTGGATTTCCGCTATGAAGATGCCGTTATTACCGGGGAAAAAGATGCGCTGGACGGACTTCCGGGTTCCTATGGAAGTGTGGGAGACGTGCAGCAGCTGTGTGTGACAATGGTGGACCGGCAGTATGATCTGAAGCTGTTGCTCTACTACTATGTCTATGAGGCGGCAGATGTGATCGGACGGAGTGCGAAGATCGTCAATGCCAGCAGTCAGGATGTACAGCTTACCCGTCTGATGAGTCTGCAGCTGGATTTTGATGACAGTGATTATATTTTTACGACATTTCGCGGCGCATGGGCGCGGGAGATGCACCGCTGTGACCAGACGCTGACCGGTGGCAGAATTGTCAATGATTCTTTTACCGGAACCACGTCGAGCCGGGCAAATTCGTTTGTGATGCTGAGCCGTCCGAAAACGGGAGAAGATCAGGGAGACTGTTACGGATTTCATCTGATCTACAGTGGAAATCACTGTGAGACTGCGGAGGTCAGCAGTTTTGGAAAACTCCGGCTTCTTACGGGGATCAATCCACGGGAATTTTCGTGGAAACTGGAGCCGGGAGCACAGTTTCAGGCACCGGAGGCCTTTATGACCTATGCACCGGATGGATGGGGAGGCATGAGCCGGCGGATGCATGCGTTTATCCGGGAGCATATCGTGCGCGGATATTGGAAAAACAGGCCGCGCCCGGTACTTTTAAACAGCTGGGAGGCCTGCTATTTTGATATCAGTGAGAGCAGGCTCTTAAAGCTGGCAAAGGCGGGAAAAGATGCCGGAATCGAATTGTTTGTGGTGGATGACGGCTGGTTTGGCAGACGAAACGATGACACTTCTTCATTGGGAGACTGGGTGCCGAATACAAAAAAACTGCCCGGCGGCTTATCGCGCCTTGCCAAAAAAATTACAGATCTGGGGCTTTCTTTTGGGATCTGGGTAGAGCCGGAGATGGTCAGTGTGGACAGTGACCTTTACCGGAAGCATCCGGACTGGACCATTGAAATTCCCGGAAAACCACATGCAGAAGGACGAAACCAGAGAATTCTGGATCTTGGCAGGAGAGAAGTGCAGGAGTATATCATTGCCAGTATGACAAAGGTCTTTTCTTCGGCACCGGTTTCTTATGTGAAGTGGGATATGAACCGGACGTTTTCCGATTATTATTCACAGAGCCTGCCGGCCGCACAGCAGGGAGAGGTGGCACATCGTTATGTGCTGGGACTGTACCGGTGCATGGAGGAACTGACCTGTCGTTTTCCGGAAATTTTATTTGAAGGGTGTGCAGCAGGCGGAAACCGTTTTGATCCCGGCATTTTGTGCTATTTTCCGCAGATCTGGGGAAGCGATGACACAGATGCCTGTTGCAGGGCGGACATACAGACAAATTACAGTTACGGGTATCCGCTCTCGACGGTGAGTGCACATGTATCTGCGTGTCCGAACCATCAGACGCTGCGCCGGACACCGCTTACGACCCGCTTTGCAGTTGCCGCATTCGCAGTGCTGGGGTATGAATGTAATTTCTGTGACTGTACCAGAGAGGAACTTGAGGAGATCAGGGCTCAGATTGCACTGTACAGGAAGTGGCGTAGTGTATTGCAGCAGGGCACATTTTATCGTGGGCGGACATTTGCTGACGGAAATCTCACAGAATGGACCTGTGTTTCAGAAGATCAGACACAGGCAGTCGGCATGATGATGCAGAAACTTGCGGAACCGAATACACAGTTTCATGCGTATTATCCCAAAGGACTTGCAAAAGAGAAACGGTACCATTTTACCAACCGCGCGTTAACGTACAGTATTCTGGAGTTTGGGGATCTGGTCAACACGGTTGCTCCGGTACATATCCGCCCGGATTCTGTGACACATCATCTGCTGGCAAAATTTGTAAAGATGGATGGGGAAAAGGAGGATTTCTGTGCATACGGGGATGCCCTGATGTATGGAGGTGTACATTTGCACCCGGCATTCGGAGGCACCGGGTATAATGAGAACGTACGGTATTTTCCGGATTTTGCGTCTCGTTTGTATCTGATGGATTGCAATTTATAGCCGAAAAGTGCTATGATACAAAAGAGCAATTCAGGCAGGACAGGAGATAAGAAAATGCAGAAACGAAAAAAAAGATGGTACATAGCCGTTGCAGCAGTTATAATTTTAGCAGTTGTTCTGGTATTGGCAGTTGTGCTGGGGAAAAAGGGAAAGAACAAAAAAGATCCAAAGATGATTGAGCCGACGCAGCAGGAGCAGGCATCGGAAATACCGACGGAAACAGAGGAAGTATTTGATTATTCCGCTACGGAGACCGCAGAGACAAAATCGCTTCCGAAGTCCGTTGTCAGCAAGCAGGGAATTCTCATTGATGTGGATGCCGGAACGATTCTGGCTGGAAAAGATGCATTAAAACGTATGATTCCAGCATCTATGACCAAAATCTTTACCGTGCTGGTAGCAGCGGAAAATATTAAGCCAGAGCAGCTGGACGAGCTGGTTACCATCAGTATTGATGCCACAGATTTCAGTTATAGTAATGACTGCAGCAATACCGGATACGAAGTGGATGAGCAGGTAACGGTAAGGGATCTGTTTTATGGAACCATTTTGCCATCAGGGGCAGATTCTGCGGTTTCTCTGGCAACTTATGTGGCCGGTTCACAGGAAGCATTTGTGGATATGATGAATCAGGAACTGGAAAAAATGGGATTGTCGGAGACCACACATTTTACCAACTGTGTCGGCATATACAATGATGACCATTACAGTACGCCGTATGATATGGCAATGATTTTAAAAGCCGCAATGGACAATGATCTGTGCAGGGAAGTTCTTGGAACGCGAACCTATACGACATCAAAATCCAAACCACATCCAGATGGGATTACAATATCCAACTGGTTTTTGCGGAGAATTGAAGATAAGGATACACACAGTGAAATTATCGGGGCAAAGACAGGTTTTGTGAATCAGTCCGGAAGCTGTGCGGCAAGTATGGCACAGACACCGGATGGAAAAGAGTATATCTGTGTGACTGCAGGGTCCACCAGCAGCTGGCGCTGTATCTATGATCATGTGGATATCTATGACGCATTTCTGCCAGAGACGGCACAGCCTTTTGAAAGTGAAGAGGTAACACAATAAAAAGGAACAGCGAAAGCTGTTCCCTGTTGTTTAAAGAATGATGATATTGGCACAATTGATATCTTCTCCAAGGTTGTAGACATTACCGCTGGTAAGCCCGACAACCACAGGACGGAGAATATAGTGCGGAATATTTTTGACCACACGCGCCTGTTCGCCGTTACTCAGTTCCACGATGCTGTCTACCGGATATAGAATCATGCTTTCAAGGAAGCTCTTCATGGCAGTTATGTCGAGTTCCATGGTCATGGACATAATCATTTCCACGGCATCTCTCTGGGAATAGGCTTTTTTATAGGGGCGTTCGGTGACTAGGGCATCATAGATATCCGCTACGGACAGAATCTTGGCATAGGGGCAGATTTTCTCCGCAGACACACCCATCGGGTATCCGCTTCCATTGATCTTTTCATGGTGTTGCAAAACACCAAGGCAGACAGCCGGAGAAAATTCCGCACGATCCTTGATCATGTTGTAACTGTATGTCGAGTGCTGCCGCATAATGGCAAATTCGTCATCATTGAGTTTGCCCGGTTTGTTTAAGATAGCATTTGGAATTTTGGTTTTTCCAATGTCGTGCAGCAAACCACAGACACCGATTTCCCGTACTTCTTCGGGAGAGAGTCCCTGCTGCTTGGCAACGATCATGGAAATGGTTGCTACATCCACGCTGTGTTTGAAGGTGTATTCGTCACTGGTTTTGAGTGTGGAGATATCAATTGCGATGGCATCATTGCTTTTAATGGAACGCATCAGGTCATCGGCAATGCTCTCTGTGGTGGCAACCATTTCCTCGGAGGTTGTATTGTTGTAGATAAACTGGATACCGGTAGAGACACGTTCACGGATACTGGCAGAAAGAGTAACTTTTGCGCGGTCTTCGGTACGGAGCCGTTCGATATTTTTTTCTGCTTTTGGAGAAGCAGGAACCTGTTCTGGGTTTTCCTCTTCTTCCCCCTCCTGGATGTAAACAGACATAATACCCAGTTTCAACAGGGAATCAATCATATAATCATCCAGTTCGGCACCTCTGGCAACGAGATTACGTCCCAGACGGTCAACGACCGGATGATCGAGCTTCATGCCCGGTTTTAATTGTCTTGTTCTCATGTACTTTCGTTTTATCATATTTATATTTTACTATTTGTTGGATATTTTTCCAAGTTTTTTTGGAAAACTTTAGGAGAAATTTAGGAGAAATGATATGCTTCCACAACTTTTTTTAGATCGAATGAAACAAATGCTGGAGAAAGAATACCCGGCATTTCTAAACAGTTACGAAGATGCGCGTTATCAGGCACTGCGGATCAATCCGTCAAAAACCGACACAGACCGGTTTACAGAGGAGACTTCCTTTCATCTGCAGCCGGTGCCGTGGGAAGCGAACGGGTTTTATTACGAAAAGGAAGATCAGCCGGGAAAACATCCGTATCACGAGGCGGGCGTGTACTATATTCAGGAGCCGAGTGCCATGGCACCGGCTGCATATCTGGATGTGCAGCCGGGCGAAAAAGTTCTGGATTTATGTGCGGCACCGGGAGGCAAAAGTACACAGATTGCGGCAGCGATGCAGGGAAAAGGGCTCCTTGTCAGCAATGAGATTCATCCGGCGCGGGCAAAGATTCTTTCCGAGAATATGGAACGGATGGGTGTAAAAAATGTGATGGTGACAAACGAGAGTCCGCAGACACTTGCGGGAATGTTTACGGAATATTTTGACCGGATCATGGTAGATGCCCCGTGTTCCGGGGAGGGAATGTTTCGTAAAAATGAGCAGGCATGTGAGGAGTGGAGTCCTGAAAATGTTCAGGTCTGTGCGGCGCGGCAGCAGGAAATTCTTGCATGTGCGGCCACCATGCTCCGGCCGGGAGGACGTATGGTTTACTCTACCTGTACCTTTGCACCGGAGGAAAACGAGGGAACGATCAGCCGTTTCCTGGAACAGCATCCGCAGTTTCATATTGTGCCGGTGAAAAAATATCCGGGAATGGCAGACGGTGTAGCGGCATGGACAAAACATCCGGCAGCGGAGATTGGCGATACGATCCGGTTATTTCCGCATCATCTGCACGGAGAGGGACATTTCGTTGCGGTTCTGGAAAAAGAGGGAACCGTTTCGCAAAATTACCGGGGATATTGTGCGAATGGAGAAGAAAAACCGCTGGCAAAGGGAGAAGCAAAAGCATATCTTGCAGGATTACAGGAGTTTCTTGGAAAGATACCGGCAGATGATGCCGGGAGGCTGCTTCTTTTTGGAGAGCAGCTGTATCTGATGCCGGAACATATGCCGGCAACCAGACGGCTGCATGTGCTGCGTCCGGGCCTGCATCTTGGCACAGTTAAAAAGAACCGGCTGGAACCGGCACACGCACTGGCGCTTGCAATTTCTCCGCAGGAAGCATGTCACAGCTGGAATCTGTCTGTGGATGAAGCACGCGCGTATCTGGCCGGGCAGACGTTTCCGGCAGAAGGAGAGAAGGGCTGGTATCTGATCACGGTAGATGGATACAGCCTCGGCTGGGGCAAACTTGCGGGTTCTGTGATGAAGAATCATTACCCGAAGGGGCTGCGGAAGCTGCTCTAAAAGAAGTCCACCTGATACTGTTGCACTACTTTCGCTTATTTTTATTTATACAATAAAAGAAGCATTTGGGGGTAAGTGATTCTACAGATCAAACATTAATTTATGTGAAAGTATGTAAGGATAAAATTATATCATTAAAAGGTAAAAAAAATAAAAAGAAAAGTATAACTTATTTGGATTCATATGATGTTTCTGGTGGAAAAAATAAAAAATTTGATATTCTGATATCGAAGGATTATAACAGAAAAAAAGAAAATGGTGAAGTGTTATATAATTTCGCAGTATATCAGTCAAAAATATATGCTTTAGTTCGATTGAGAAACAGTTCAGGGAAGGACTCATGGATAATAGAAAAGTATAATTGTGCTGGAAACTATATTGATAGTTTGAAGCTGGATAAAAAAATTATCAATTTGCTAAAAAATGAAAGAATTTCAAAGTTTGAGATGTCAGGAAAATATGGTTTTATAAGAACATTTAGTGGGAGTGGAGTACTTTTTCGTGTAGCATCGGGGAAGACCGTTGCAAAAATAATAAATAAGATAGATTTGGATATTGCGATACCTGGCAGAGATAAAAAAGCAGATTATGCTTTGGTATATTCCAGGGATACAGGAGAAATCTGGAATATTGACAGTCGCCATAATAAGCTTAACAAGATAGACTTGTCATATGAATATTTGAACTACTTATATACAGATAATGGAAAAATTTTAATATCTTCAGATAATACAGTATATGGGGAACTTGATAGTTTTCTTACAAAAAAATAATGAAGCGTTTATCTGACAAGTGGAAGGTATATTAAAAATGACATATGATTCAAATAAGGGCAGTTTAAAAACTGCCCTTATTAATAGTTTTGCTTAAAATATAAGAAACTCCTGCAAATGCGCATTTTTTAAAGCACTGTTTTACCACAAATGCGCATTTTCTACAGGATTATATACTGTGACCGCCGCCACCACCGGAGTGACCGCCGCCGCCACCACCGCCGCCGGAATGGCCACCACCACCGCTGCTGCCGGAAGATACCGGACTGTAAGTACGCGACTGGCGGATGAATTGTGTGCGTGGGTTATTGATCTGCATCTGTGCATACAATCCGGTCATCACCTGTCTGCGGTCTGCCTTGTGGGAACGTGAACTCCACAGCGCGAAAAAGAGATTGAGAAACAATGCAGCAACAATGGCCAGCAGCGCACTGCAGAGGTAGCGCATCGGTTCTGCAATTCGTTTGCCCTGCATCAGCGTTTCGATCTGGGCAAAGACCTTGTACGCACAGGTATAGTAATCCTTATCGCGCGCGTAGGTATAAGTGTTATCGGTAATTGAACGTGCGCGGGAATTGGTGATGATTTTGTGCGCCTGTCCATCGCTGTAGAGATAAATCTCATTCAGGCAGCGGTCAATGACGAAGATCGTACCGTTGGCATGCGGACCAAAGACATCATCAAAATAATCTGCAGCAAAATCTTCGGTGGAAGATTTACTGTGTCCGGTTGTGGTTACAAAAGCAACATTGCAGTATGCGGTCAGATCATACAGCTGCTTTTGCAGACTGTTTTCCTGGGAGTCTGTCAGAAAATCGGCAGAATCATCCAGCACATAAACGTAGCCGGTTTCCTCATTGGAAGCGGAAACTGCGGATGCACAAACCGGTATGGTGCTGGCGGAGAGTATCAGACAAAATACAAATGCCGTAAGGATATGTTTTATTTTACGCACGGTCATCACCTCCCTGTTTGTCAAATTGTGGCAGCCGGCGGGTGGACAACAGATTATACGCATGGATAATACTGATGAACGACACGAGGATGGCAGCCATGGAAAGAATTGCGGCTCCGTAATAGTAGAGATCCGATACCGGATGCAGGAACCATACCCCAAACGAAAGTACCGCAGCACAAAGCGGAAGAATCCAGCCAAGCGGATTCGTTTTTGCGGCTGGCTCCGGCTGGGCTTCAGGGGTTTTCGGTTTGTCTGCAGCAGAAGCTTTCTTCGATTGGATGAACATTTTGCCACGGTCATTTGCACCGGTATCTTTCTGACGGATAGAAACACATTCGTAGAAATAGACACAGGCGGCGAGCAATGACAAAAGCAGAGTGGTCATTACCAGGGATGAAGGCTGCAGGATCGCCGACCATGCCAGAAGCGCAAAGATCGGAATTGCTAAGAGTAGCGAACCGAGCAGATAACGCTTCGGATCAATCGGAATATCCGCAACGACCAGTCCGGTCTGTCCGTTGACCGTTGCATAAGCGACACGGTCTTTTTTGCGGTAGGATAGAAACCATACCGGAAACATGGTACTGTCGATGGTTTCCGTTTTTGTATGGAGCTGTTCAGGACGGATGGTATCCATGGTAAAACCGGCAAATGTCCCGTCAGAAGCAATACGCTCGGTTGTTTCCGCAGATGCAGTGTATTCGGCATCGCCCTGATATACTTTTGCATCCACATCGGAAGTGTCCGCGTAAAATCCGCTTAAATAGGCGGGGGTAAAGGCTTTCATGCCTTTTAAATTATAAGGAGCCAGTTCTTCACTGATATTGTCATCAAAAGAGGATGAGGCATCATAGGAAAGACCTTTGTAGTAGGCATCCAGATCCCCGGTAAGTGCGTAGTGATCGGTAATAATATAATCACCGCGGCGGGAAGTCTTTTTCCCATTGAGCGAGAGAGAACCTTTCTGGGAGATATAAAATGCCCAGTAAGGCATGTAAATTCCGCGGAAACTATCGATATAAGAAGGATCGCGGAGTTCTTTTGGCGCAAAAATGGAATGTTTCATACGGCGTGCGTACGCTTCCTTACACTGTTCCTTTGTCTTCTGGAACGGAATAATATAATTGGGCCGTTTTTCGTGACTGATTCTGCTGTAAAGAATCGTGGAGGCTCCGCAGAAACTGCAGAAACCGGCTGCAGCATTGTCGGTGCTTAAGATTTCACCGCCACACTGTGGACAGGTAAAGATCGTGACCTCGTAATCGCCGTCGAATGTCTTTGATTCTTCGGCATCACTTGTTTTCCCGTCAAAATCATAAGGATCAAACAGTGTGTGACAATGCTCGCATGAGAGTTGCTGGGAAGGAATGTCAAATTTGAGATTTCCTCCGCAGTTTGGACATGATAGCATAGTGTTTTCCCTTTCCAAAACATTTTCCTTTGTAACTATTTTATTCTAGCATTGTGGAAATATTTTTACAATGGGTTTAAAGTCATAGAGCCTGAAAATGCTGATTTACACGGATTTTACAGACTTTACGCAAATTTACAGCAATTTTACAACATTACGGAAATTTTACACAGAGTTTACATTCTGGGATGGTTTGATTTTACACTCCGATGATAAACTTATTACAATCTCAGAAAAAAAGTATACGGAGTGTAAAGTTTATGAAAAGAAATGGGGAGGAACCATAAGTGAACGAGACGATGAAAATTATTTTCGGACTGGTCGGAGGTCTGGCAATCTTTATTTACGGCATGAATATGATGAGCGAGTGCCTGCAGAAAGCAGCAGGGGAAAAGATGAAGAAAATCCTTGCCCTGCTTACAAAAAATCCGATTCTTGGTGTGCTTGCGGGAGCTTTGACGACCGCAGTGTTACAGAGCAGCAGCGCAACAACGGTTATGACAATCGGCTTTGTCAGCGCAGGACTGATGTCGCTGCCACAGGCGATCTCCATTATTCTCGGTGCCAATATCGGTACGACCATGACGGCACAGATTATTGCATTTAAAATAACGGATTATATTTATCTGTTCATTTTTGCGGGATTTCTTATTTCTTTTGTATCAAAAAAGGAAAAGGTGAAAAATATCGGACAGACAATTTTCGCATTTGGTTTGTTATTCCTTGGAATTGAGACGATGGGCGATGTCATGAAACCATTGGCATCCAGTGCATTCTTTGTCAACATGATTGGAAAAGTATCCCATATTCCGATTCTTGGGGTATGCGTGGGTGCTGTTATGACACTTGTTGTACAGAGCAGCAGTGCAACGATTGCCGTATTACAGAATTTTGCAGCCCAGGCAGGACCGGACGGTGTGACCAGTATCATCGGACTGGCAGGTGCCATCCCGATTCTGTTGGGAGACAATATCGGTACAACGATTACCGCAGTGCTGGCATCTATCGGACAGCCAAAAGATGCCAGAAGGACGGCGTTTGCCCATTGTGTATTTAATATTTCGGGAGCAATTTTATTCCTGTTTCTTGTAAAACCGTATGCAGCCCTGATTCAGTTCATTTCGCCGAAGGGAAACGAAATTGATGTGATTTCACGGCAGATTGCAAATGCGCATACGGGATTTAACCTTGTCATGACGCTGATCTGGATTCCACTCATTCCTCTGATGGTAAAAATTGTGATGAAACTTGTACCGGATGGAAAGGAAATGGGAGCTAAAGCACTGGAAAATCCGAAATATCTGGATAACAAGCTGATTGCACAGCCGGCAGCAGCATTGCAGCTGGTTGCAAAAGAAGTAATGTACTGCGCAAAAATTGTAGATGAAATGATCGGAAAACTGCAGTACAGAAACGGAAAGATTGATAAAGAAAATGCAGAACTTGTAGAAGAAAAGGCGAAAATACTGCAGAAGCTGTATGCTTCAGTCAATGATTATTTTGCATCACTGTATTCCGGAGGTGTGCTGACCGAGGAACAGGCATCACAAAGTGCCGGTATGCAGTACATTCTCTGTGATATTGACCGGATCGGGCAGCTGACGAGGGAAATCATGGAAACCGTGGCAAAACAGAATAAAGGAAAACATAAGTATTCCAAAGATGCTTTGAAAGAACTGAAAAAGGCAATGGAACAGATCCAGATGATTTTCGGAAGCTGCATTCAGGCGATTTCCGGGGATGTGAATATGGATATCAAAGAACTGATGCGGCAAAAAGAAGACATCATGCAGCTGGGTGAAAAAATGCGCAAAAACCATATTGCCAGAGTGGGAAAGGGAAAGTGCGATTCCAAACTTACCATTCCGTTTAATGATGTGCTCCATAATATTGACCGGATTGGAAACAGTTGTGTAAACCTTGTGGAGGTAGCAAAGGAAAATGTAACTATGCAGGCATTTTTTGCAGAGGATTAGGGCATGCAATAAATAAAGCTGTCAGTAATAACGGTTCGCGGAAATCTGCGAACCGTTATTTTTATACAGGTACATAACTCTGATCCACATGAATCATAAACTGGTAGTTTCCTTCGATTTCCTGAAGCTTGTTTTCAATTTTTTTCTTCAGGTCTTCCGGACGGATCCGCATACCATAGGGGATGACCGCGTCAAAGGCAATGCCGGTGTGGGTATCGCAGTTGATCAGGCGGAAATCGTGGATGGTAATACGGCGGTCAATTTCAAGAACCTTTTGTTCTACCTGCTGCTGTATCTGGGCAATTGCGGCATTATTGGTTTCAATCGGATCCATGTGGATGACGGCTTCACATCCGAGTTTCTGATCCAGCTCCCGTTCAATGTGATCAATCATGTCATGGAGCTGAAAGACATCTTCGTCCCCCGGAACTTCCAGATGCAGGGTGATCATGCGGCGGCCGGGACCGTAGTCATGTACGATCAGATCATGGATACCGTGTACTTTGGGATGGGACATGACAATGGCACGGATTTCCCGGACAAATGTCTGGTCCGGAGCTTTTCCGAGAAGCGGATCCATGGTGTCTTTGACCGCTTTTATTCCGGCATAGAGGATGAAAATGGCTACCAGCAGACCGCCAAATCCATCGACATTGATGGATGTCAGGCGCATAATAATCATGGCTGCCAGAACCACAGAGGTGGCAATGGTGTCGGAAAGCGAATCCATGGCGGTCGCCTGCATGGCATCCGAATCGAGTTTTTTCCCAATATAATGGTTGTAACAGTACATGTAGATTTTTACCAGAATGGAGCATACCAGAATTCCCATGGCAAGCAGACTTGTGTCTACGGCTTCCGGATGCAGAATTTTGGAAAAGGAAGTTTTTAAAAGTTCAAATCCCATCATCAGGATAGCAATCGCTACGACAAATCCCGACACATATTCAAACCTCCCATGTCCGAACGGGTGCTCCGAATCCGGAGTTTTCCCGGCATAAAGAAATCCGGCAAGTGTAATAAAAGAGGAACCGGCATCGGACAGGTTGTTGAACGCATCCGCTGTGATGGCAACGGAACCGCTTAACATTCCGGCAAAATATTTTCCGGCAAACAGGCAGACATTTAAGCAGATTCCAACGATACTGCACAGGGTGCCATATGCCTGCCGTTGTTCTTTTGCCGGACGGTTTTTGATAAAGATTTTCGCTAACATTGTAATCATGGATATCCCCCCAAGAATCATACATGTTCCATTGGTTTTTCCTATTATATGCTACGTTTGGGAAAAGGTCAAATTATATAAATTTTACCTGCATTTTATACATGCACCACCCACAAATGCAGGAAGCTGTATTCCTTTCATCGTAAGTCTTGTTTTTGTACTTGGGTATCAGAAAATGGGATTTTCTTTTGAAACAGGAATGATGATTGCGTTTGCAGTGGTTGCGGTGTGGTGGCTTGTGATGTCGCTTCCTTTAATGAAGCAGTATCGCCAGGTTCATTATGTAGAGCGGAAACCGCATGCCATGAGGGAAAGCGTTGGACGTATCATAGAAACGCTGCGCAGTGTACGGAAACAAAAGAAAATCTTTCTGTTTCTCATAGCATTCTTCTTTTTCATTGATGGAGTTTATACGATTATAGATATGGCAACGGCGTATGGTTCTGCCCTGGGGCTGGATTCCACAGGACTGCTTCTTGCATTGCTTGTGACACAGTTTGTTGCATTTCCGTTTTCCATTCTGTTTGGCAGGCTTGCAGAAAAATACGATACCGGAAAGCTGATTTTAACCTGTATTGCTGCGTATACGGGGATTACTGTTTTTGCCGTGTTTATGAAGGCACAGTGGCAGTTCTGGGT
>ERZ773165.1081-NODE-1081-length-17688-cov-3.143311_pt1 | contig 17688 bp, 19 predicted proteins | sample MGYA00581003_ERZ773165 | MGnify/ENA primary metagenome ERZ773165 (study PRJEB29015, sample SAMEA2737817) | human gut metagenome | biome: human gut; feature: human-associated habitat; material: faeces | place: China | collected 2012 ... | reverse complement strand
GGCAATAGGTGTAATTTTGTGGATGAATTGAGAGTAAAAAGGAGGGCAGCATTTCGAACTTTACGAAATGCTGCCCATATATATTTTAACCCTGTAGACATTGGAAAAAATAATGTCCACAGGAATTGTATTTAGACGGAACTGTTCCAACCCCAAACTGCTTTGAAACCGGCAGCTCCTTTTGATGATTTTATATTAAAGGAAATTTGTGACAGAAATTTGACTGGAAAGTGAAGAATCTCTTAAGCAGTTCTATGATATTTATAAACTGGGTATCAGTTTTTTTCATAACAAATCTGTGGAAATGCTTGCACAAATTGCCCGAAAATGGTAACTTAGTTTTGAAGATTAAGCAGGGTGGCTTTATAAGCCGCCCTATTCTGTTATAGAAAGCAGGGAGACAAAATCCTCTGCTCCTGTAAGGACAGTCGCATTTGCTCCGCAAACAAGGAGGATTATGAATAAATTTGTCTTACGTCAATCATTATTGCTTTTACTGACTGCGACCATCTGGGGCGTGGCATTTGTTGCACAGAGTGTCGGCATGGATTATGTTGGTCCGTTTACGTTTAATGTGATGCGAAGCATCATTGGAGGTGTGGTACTGCTCCCATGCATTGCCCTTTTGGGAAAGATAAATGGAAAAGACAACACGGAAGCTGCAAAAAAAATGGATGGCAAAGAGCGGAAGACACTTTTCATTGGCGGTATTGCCTGCGGTGTGCTTCTCTGCATTGCAAGTAATCTGCAGCAGTTTGGAATCATGTATACATCTGTCGGAAAAGCAGGATTTATCACAGCAATGTACATTGTGGTTGTTCCGGTACTTGGGATTTTTTTGAGAAAAAAAGTGAGCGGTAAAGTATGGTGTGGTGTTGGGATCGCAGTAGCCGGATTATATCTTTTATGCATGACAGAGAGTGGATTTTCTGTTCAGAAAGGCGATTTTCTGTTGATGCTTTGCGCACTGGTATTTTCCTTACATATTTTAGTCATTGATTATTTTTCTCCAAAAGCGGATGGAGTGAAATTATCCTGTATCCAATTTTTCACCTGTGGAATCCTGTCTGGCGTAGGGATGGTTCTCACGGAAGAACCACAGCTGACGAGTATTCTTGCTGCATGGATGCCGATCCTATACGCAGGTGTCATGTCCTGCGGCGTCGCATATACCCTGCAGATCATCGGGCAGAAAGGAATGAATCCGACGGTTGCATCGTTAATTTTGAGCCTGGAATCAGTGGTTTCAGTGATTGCAGGATTCCTTATCCTGCATCAGACGCTTTCTCTCAGGGAACTGATCGGCTGTGTATTAATGTTTGCTGCGATCATTCTGGTACAGCTTCCTGACCGCAAAAAATGAAAAGGCTTTTTACAAAAATATCGTAGTAACATCAAAAAAACTGTGTTATGATATTTATTAGAGAAAACGCGACGAAATACAGGAACAGGTGACAATTATGATGACTTATTATAGGACGGACGATCAGGTCATACATGAAGAAGAAAAATTAAGTGATGGTGTATGGGTGCAGATGATCAACCCAACACATGATGAGTGTGAGGAAATCGCTGAGAAATTAATGGTAGATATTGATGACGTGAAGGCTGCACTCGACGTTGAAGAAAGTTCCCGTATTGAACTGCAGGACGGCTATACGCTGATACTGGTGGATATTCCGGCCATTGAGATACGTCATGATCAGAGAACATATACGACAATTCCGCTTGGTATCATCCTGACGCAGGATATCATTGTCACAATCTGCACGGAGGATACACCGGTATTGCAGAACTTTGTGCGAAGCCGGGTGAAAGAATTCAGCACAAAGAAGAAGCTTCGCTTTGTGTATCAGATCCTGTACCGGACAGCAGCAATTTATCAGGCGAATCTCCGGATCATCGATAAAAGACGTACTGAGATAGAAGAACGTGTCGGAAGCGATACAGACGATTCCGATCTGATCAATTTACATGAGCTGGAATCCACATTGGTCTACTTTGCGACATCCCTCCGGGCAAATGGGGTTGTGCTTGACCGGCTGACCCGTTATAAACGGCTGGAGCAGTACCCGGAAGATAAGGAACTTCTGGATGATGTGATAGTGGAGAACCGTCAGGCAATCGAAATGACAACCATCTACCGCGATATTATCAACGGAACAAGAGAGCTGATGTCCTCTTTGTTGGATAACCGCCTGAATAACGTTATGAAATATCTGACGTCTATTACAATTGTAATGGCAATCCCAACGGTCATTTCCGGTATCTACGGTATGAATGTCAATGAAAACTGGATGCCGTTTGCAAATACACCGCACGGATTTCTGATCATTTGTATTATCACATTATTGATCTGTATCATTACTATGTTGTTTTTGCGGAAAAAGAAGATGCTGTGATAGGCAAAGGCAGAAATTTTTGATATAAAAGGCATGTGTTGTTTTGAGATAAATTCTGAAAATAACATATGCCTTTTTACGTGAAATATCATGGACAAGGTTATTAGAGGATGTTAGTATGATTTATAATTATGATGGGATTAGGAAATTAGGGAATGTTTGACGAAGATAAAAGATATAAAATTGTAATTTGTGATGATGATGAGACGTTTATAGATTTATTAAGTGAAAAAATAGAACAGGACTTTGTTCAGAGAAAGATAGTATGTCTTATAGAAAAATATAGTGACAGCAGAAAGCTGTTAGATAATATCGGGGCAGAAACTCAGTTGTATTTTTTGGATATTGATATGCCTGAAATCAATGGAATGGAGATTGCAGATAAAATATTAACAAAGAATCCACATTCCGAAATTATTTTTATCAGTAATCATGAAGAAATGGTTTTTGAGTCTTTCCGTTATACTCCACTTCGATTTATAAGAAAAGAAAAAATGAATCAGGAATTACAGGAAGCCATTTCGGCATTTCTGGACAAAAAAGAAAAGGAAAGCAGAATATTAGAGATTACAACAAGAGAGGGGAAATGTTGTATAGCAGTTGATGATATTATATTTTTAGAGAGCAGACAGCATTACTTGAAGATTTGTTGTGAAAACGAAAATTTCGAATTAAGAGGCAGGATTTCTGATTATGAAACAATGCTGGAAAAATATGGTTTTGTACGTGTTAATATTGGATTCATTATTAATTGTAAATACATTAAAATCTTAAAGACCAAGAAAATAATTTTATGTAATGGCATGGAAATAAACATCGGAAGCAATAGACACGATAAAGTGCGGCACGCATATATGGAATATGTCCGGGAGAAAAATAAATGGAAGTTGTAAGTATGGCTGCAGAGATATATGCAAGTGCAGCGGGAACAATTGCACAGATCTGGATTCTTTCAGAGTTATTTCCAAGAAAACAGTCTGTAAAAAAAGTGTATATAGTGGGATGGATTTTATTAAATTTCTGCATCGCGCATTTTGTGTTGTTGCCGAATATATGGCAGTCGCTGCTTGGCATGGGTGTGATGCTATTGATGTCGTGTATCATGCTTGAGGGAAAGACAGAACAAAAGATGTTAGTTATCATTGCCTGCAATGTTTTTATGATTCTGGTAAGTATGTTGAGAGGGAGAATAACCTTTTTCTTGTCAGGGAAATCAATCAATGAGATTAGTATTCAGGGATCGGAGAGTCTGGCAAGAGTATTAGGAATCGTACTTACGAATACATTATATTTGTTAACGGCCTATATTTTAACGTGTTTTTTTCATGATAAAATAAAACTGAAAAAAGAAGAATATATCATTATAATAATTTATTATATTATTTTCCTTATAGTGGTTTTATTATCAATAGCTATGTCACGAAATGTGGACTTTTCGCTTATATGGCAGAAAACATTTTTGATTTTAGACATGTTGATGTTTATTGCCAATATTATAGTTTTAAAAATGATATTTCATATAAATCAGCAAAATCACTATGAAATGGAAAATGCATTGCTGTATATGCAGATAACGCAGCAGGAGAAAAGAATCAGGGAAGAGGAAAAAAACTATCGGGAAGTTCAATTATTGCGTCATGATCTGAAAAGATATTTGGTTACATATCGTCAGTTGCTTCAGGAGGGAAAATATGAGGTTATAGAAGCTGACATTGATAAAATACTGGGGAAAAGGTTAAATACAAATCATTGTGTTTATACAGAAAATACAATACTGAATGCTGTAATTTGTGAGAAGATGGAACAATGTTCCATTAAAAATATTAAAATAGAGGTGCAGGTAAATGCAGACAAAGATATGGATTCTATAGAATATGGAGTTGTGTTATCGAATTTACTGGACAATGCGATTGAGGCGGAGGAACAGGAAAAAGAAGAAAATAGATATATCTGTTTGAATATTGGAGTGGAACAGAATATGATTCATTTGGTAGTGGGCAACTATATCTCAGAATCGGTTCTGCAAAATAACGCTTTGCTAGAAACATCTAAGAAAAATAAGCAGTTGCACGGAATAGGTTTAAGAGGTGTTAAAGAGTTTGTAAAAAATAAGAAAGGTGAGATAGAGATATTTGAAGAAAATCATATGTTTGTAGTGCATATTTGTGCGTGCGTATAAAGTATGCCTAAAATGGGAAAAGTATACCAGATATATTGTGAAATAAATAAAATGTGGCTATTTTAGTAGTAAAGAGGAGATGAGAAAGATTACTGCTAGGATAGTCCATTTTTTTATTGAAAGTAAAGTTATTGATGAAACAGATCAAGAGATTTATGAATATGGTTTGGAAATATTGAGTGAAAATGTAATGTTAACAGTCTTTCTTATATTATTTGGAGTTGCGATTGGGAGAGGCGTAGAAACAGGCATTTTTTTGTTCTCGTTTTGCTGGTTAAGAAGGTTTTGCGGTGGATACCATGCAAAAACAAAGCGAGGATGTCATATAGCTACATTTATTACTTATATAGTATTTCTTATTGGAATAGCTCATTTTTACAAGGTGATAAATAAATATATGGTTGAAATATATTTTGTATGTTTAGCGATTATTATTCTTTATGCACCGGTTCAACATAAAAATAAAATACTATCAGAATCAATGCATAGAAAAAACAGATTAAAGGCGATAGTATATACATTATTATTCGGAGTGATTATTTATATATTCAAAATTGAGTTTCCTGTGGTATCATTTGCCGTTTTGGGAACTTTAATACAAGTAGCACTACTAATGATAATTGGAAGGAGGGAAAAAGGTGATTAAATTGAAAGTTGCAAAAATGATGGCTGATATTGTATATCGAATGGCAGAAAAAAGTGTTGATGAAGCTTCTGCATGGTATGAATATCAACCGGAAGTACCAGAAAAATTAAAACAGAGAAATAGTTGCAAATTAGTTTCGAAAAGGTCTACTAAATAGTATGGTGGAGGAGGAAAAAGCAAATGGATGAAATGGTGTTGGAGGTACAGGTATGGCTTAATAAAACTTACAATGTAGGTGTCGTGGAGGATGGAAATACCGGTCAGGCAACTTTTAAAGGATTAATTAAAGCATTACAGACAGAGTTAGGAATAGCAGCAGACGGAACATTTGGAAACGGAACGCTTAATGCATGTCCTAATAGTATCCGTGAAGGGGAAAGTAATCATAACCTTGTTTATATTCTTCAGGGTGGATTTTGGTGTAAAGGATACAATCCAGGCTGGTTTGATGGTGGTTTTGGACCTAAGACAACTAGGGCGGTAAAAGAATTTCAAAATGATGCCGGAATTGCAGAAAATGGAATTGTTACTCCATATATACTTCAGGGAATTATGAATACAGATGGATACAAATACAAGGGGGAGGAAGGAACGAATGAGTATTATAAGTATCAGGTACAAAAAAATATGAATGCAATATATGGTGCTCAAATTGGCTTGACAGCACCAAATGGATTATGGGAACGTAAATCTCATAAAAACTTTATTAAATGCTGTCAAATAGAATGGAGTGCAACACCAGTAGATGGTGTTTGGGGAAATGGAACGATGAATAAAGCTCCAACATTGTCTAAAAATACATCAGGATACAAAAATTCTAAAAGACTTCTTCAGTGGGGCTTGGCTATTAATGGATTTTATCCGGGAGATTTTTCTGGTGCATTTGGAAATGATACATATCAGGCAGTATATGATTTTCAAAATTTTATGTGTTTGGGAGCGGATGGAATTGCTGGAAAGAATACATGGGCAGCATTATTGAGTGCCAGAGGCAATACAAGTAGAAAGGCAACCGCATTTGATACGAGTACAAGATTAACATTAGCTACTGCAGTAGCTATGAAAGAGGCTGGATATGTCGATGTAGGAAGATATCTGACGAATACCCTAGGGGGAACATTGGATAAAAAACTGACACAAGAAGAATTAGAGATTATTAAGAGTGTTGGTCTCAATATTTTCCCGATTTATCAGACCTATGGAGGACAGGCATCTTATTTTACTCGAAGTCAAGGACGTAAAGATGCAAGAGAAGCGATAAAAGCTGCGCGGGCATTAGGATTTCCACCTCAGGCAACAATATATTTTGCTGTTGATTACGATGCATTAATGGTAGATATTAACGCAAATATTCTTCCGTATTTTCGAGGAATTAAAGAAGAAATGGGATGGTATTTTAAAATTGGTGTATATGGACCACGTGCCGTATGTAATCGATTACTTGCTAATGGTTTGGTCAGATATAGTTTTGTCGCAGATATGTCTAATGGTTTTACAGGAAATATTGGGCAATTAATGCCTAAAAATTGGGCTTATGAACAGTTTGTAGAGACAACGCAGGCAGGAATTGGTATTGATAAATGTATGGTTTCAATAAGAGGAACAGCAACAGGACCTACGTTTTTTACTACATATGAAAATCCAGTTGAACCAGACATTTCACAGGAATTTACTGTTTTCAAAAATATATATAATTTAGCATGGAATTATTTGGAAGGACTTTCGTCTCCAGCATCAGGAGTATATGCGAATATATTTGATGCAAATTGTCTGACATTGGCATACTTTAGATCAGAGTCATATGATGCGGATCATTTTGATATGAGTAGTAAGGGGGAAATAATAGAGTCAGTAAAAGGTTTATCATGGCGAACGATAGCTGGTCCAAGAGAAGAAGCATTGCTAGCATTGGTGAAGTCAACTTATCCTGATTTGAATCCACATCAGATATCTGTTATAGATCCAATAACAAAGCGACAATTAGAAATCACACATTATGCCGCAACCTTAGGGGCATGTATAGTAAGTACAATCGGATTGAAGATAGATTTTCTGGAAAGAGATATAGATGCATTTGCAGGATGGGCTGGAGACCTGTTACAAATGGGAGGGGTTTTGCAAAACACATTGGATTTTGGAGGATATAATTATTTTACGCCAGAAGATTTGCAAACAATCATAGGCGCACCTGCTAATGGGTTACAAAATTACCATTTGTATGGTAAAGATGGCAAAGAAATGTCAATAAAAGATGGCGGATTTAGTCAGGTTGATTTGTTACAGGATGTTGATGCCTATAATATTTCAAGGCTATATAATTTGGCAGAGACCAAGCTTTATGCTGCCTTCGAAGATTATTATAATGTGTCAAAACATTATAAACGAAGATATCATATTTTTAAACAGCAATTGTTAAAAGAATTCGATGCGGATTCCATTTATGCGGTAGCATTTCGGTTTGCTAAACAAGAAATACCAATATTGTCGGGGTTATTTGGCTTAGCATTTGGTAAATTTAATGAAGAGTATATAGAGATTGTAGCACATGCTTTTGAAGATAAGATTGAAACACAAATTTCAATAGAGGAGTATACAGCTTAATGTTTTGTAAAATGATTAAATGATATAAGAAGAGAAGGACGGAATCAAATTTTATTTAATTCCGTCCTCTTCTTTTTGTTTTTTCTTCAAAATGAAATATTCATGCAGTTCACCAAGAAAAAATGAGCAGAATGTACCAATAGCAAAGTAATGTGTATCAGGGTGGGAAATACCAAAAATAAAATCATCTATAGTCGTTTGGTGAGAGCGAAATTGCATTTGAGAGAATATACCGTCCAATCCTCCGATTATAAATATAACAACAAAGGTGAATACAGCCAGCCATAAAGAATGAATGAGTTTTTTTGAGGCAAATCTTTTTTGTGTGATTTTTCCGAAAATAAACCCTAAAACAAATACACCTATCAGAGCATGAAAAAGATAAAACAATGCAAACAAGTAACCAGCTAATTCCATATTATGCGTTGGAGCTAGATAATCCGCAACATAATAAAAAAGTAAAACAAAAAAAGAATAAATACAAAATGGAGTAATGGCATAAATAAATTTTTTCACAATAGTTCCCTTCTTTCTATTTTATATATTTTTTATAGTAACACATCTATTTTTATATGTGCATATAAAGTATGCCAAAACCAGACAAAGTGTGCCAGAAAATATTGACAAGATGAAAAAGAGAAATTAATTTAGCAGTAAAGGAGGGCTGTCAGATATGAAAAAGATAAGTATGTATTTTTTATTCGTTTGTTTACTGTTGACAGGATGTTCTTCGGATAAAACAAAACAATCCGCAGAGAACAGAAAAAATTTGACTGTAGATATAAATAAAATACAGCTTCCCATAGAACAGGATTGCTCACTGGGCAGTTATTTTGTGGATGGGGATGTTGTTTATTATTCTGTGTATGTGCCAGTGGGAGATTATGAGGAAAATCCGGATGCACAATTTGATGTTTCCATGGAAACAGAAATCTAATCTTTTAAGCGGTGAAGAAACCGAACTTCTGAAAGCAGAGCAGGATTCTTTTGAGTGGATGTTCCTCAGGGGAGAAACATTGTGCACGAAAAATGGAAATGATATTTATGTGCTTTCTATGAAATAAAGCGAGAAAAGAACCTGAAGATACGATCTTTCAGGTTCTTCTTTATCATTCTGAAACAAAATAATTATATCATGATGTGGAAGCTTGGACTACATTTCGTTATAATAAATAAATTTCTCAAACTTCGCACATAGATTTTAGCTATGCACATTGAAAATTCAATACCTGGCAGTTATTCAGTTGTCAATGTTCAGACCTTAAGCAGCTTGGAGTTTTGTTTTCAACAATGCAGGAAGTGCATCCATAATTGCATTCTCTGCTCAAGTTAAGGTAGCTTTTGCATTTACATCTGTGGAAATGAGGCAGAGAGATTCCTTGCGTTTGTTGCGATTGCGAACATAAACTACTTTGGCAGGAATTATGTCCCTATCCTTCACTACATCAACCATAACAGAAAGCAGATATTTTGATTTGGCTCGCCTCTTTTTATTTTTGTTGTAAATGGAAATTAAAGACATATCTTCACCATCGCAGCGAAAAAACATTTTTTCTCGTAGAGGAATCAGTATAATTATCCAATGTGGATAACTTTCCTAAATTTATAAGAAATGTGAAAAAATAGGAACATTCTAAATTGGCAGGCTATAAAATAAATTTACCTTTCAAAGCTGAAGGGCAAGGATTTGGTATTGACATATAGGACTGAAATAATTACAATATGAACTGTAATTGGAAGTTATATTTGTGATTGCATAGTACATGTAGTCATGACGTGTTTAATTTAATAGAATTCGTTTCAGGGCAGGGTGCGATTCCCTACCGGCGGTAAAGCCCGCGAGCCGAGAGGTATGATCTGGTGAGATTCCAGAGCCGACAGTAAAGTCTGGATGGAAGAAATGAGATATGATTCACAGTATTTATAGTGATGTACGATTCAGAGTATAATAGGATATATTTTGAAGAGTAGAACAAGTGAATTAGATATTTGTATTTTGCGCTGAGATTGTTATCTCGGCGTTTTTTAATATACAGTAAAGTTCATCTCCTTCATATATTAAATAATAAAACGCTCCGCTGGAAATTCAAATTAGAATAGAATGTCCTTTGAGGCTGAGAGGTATCCATATACATTTCAAATTTTCCATCAATTTCCCGAACAATTCAACAATTAAATTAAGAACTCCAATAGATAAATTTTAGATGCGCTAAGATGAAAGGAGTCTTGCAGTGTGATAAAAGAGGAGTATATGCGACGTGCAATTGAACTGGCAAAGCGTGCGACTGGTTTTACAAATCCCAATCCCCTTGTAGGTGTAGTGATTGTAAAAGAGGATAGGATTATCGGCGAGGGTTATCATGAAAAATGCGGTCAGCTTCATGCAGAGAGAAATGCATTTGCATCTCTGAAAGAGTCAGCAGAAGGTGCGACACTTTATGTGACATTGGAGCCGTGTTGTCATTATGGTAAGACGCCACCGTGCACGGAAGCGATTGTGGAAAATAAAATAGCAAGAGTTGTTATAGGTTCAAGAGATCCCAATCCTCTTGTGGCAGGAAAGGGCGTACGCTTTTTAAGAGAGCATGGGATAGAGGTCATCGAGGACTATCTGAGAGAAGAGTGCGACAGAATTAATCCTGTTTTTTTTCATTATATAACCACGAAAATGCCATATGTAGTGCTCAAGTACGCAATGACAGCAGATGGAAAAACAGCTACGGTGACTGGTGACTCAAAGTGGATAACGAACGATGCTTCGAGAATGAAAGTGCAGCATATGCGGCACAGATATATGGGAATTATGGCGGGAATTGGAACAGTGCTTGCAGATGATCCAATGCTGAATGTCAGGGTAGAGAGGCTTAAGAGTCCGATAAGAATTATTTGCGACAGCAATCTTAGAATCCCGTTAGACAGCCAGATAGTAAAGAGTGCGGATAAATATAAGACAATAGTAGCCTGTGTTCATACTGATGATGAGAAGATTGCCAAACTGCAAGAGCGTGGAGTGAGTGTGGAGGTGATTCCTTCCGAGAGGGAAGTTGATATGACATGCCTCATGCAAAGACTTGGGCAGTTGGGAATTGATAGTGTGCTTGTAGAGGGAGGAGGAACATTGAATGATAGTCTGCTACAGGCTAATCTGATAAATCAGGTAGATGTTTTCATAGGATCGAAGATATTTGGCGGAGCAAAAGCCAAAAGTCCAATGGAGGGAACTGGAATAGAGAAAGTCAAGGATGCTCCGGAATTTTACCTTGATGGAATCGAAAGAATAGAAGATGATGTACTGCTTACGTATATGAAAAGAAGGTGAGAAATATTTTTACAGGAATAATAGAAGAACTTGGTGTGGTAAAAAGCATTGCGATAAATGGAGCATCAGGATGTATAACAATAAAAGCAAAAAAAGTCCTTGAGGGTACTCAGTTAGGTGACAGCATTGCGGTGAATGGAACATGCCTGACAGTGACATCCATTAACTCAGATGGTTTTAGTGCGGATGTTATGGCAGAGACAGTGAAACGAACCAGTTTGTCACAGGTTGGAAAAGGTGACCTGGTAAACCTTGAGAGAGCGATGATCTTAAATGGCAGATTTGGCGGACATATTGTATCAGGACATATAGATGGAACTGGAACAATCACGAAATACACAAAAGAGGAAAATGCCATATGGGTAACTATAAAAGCACCTGATGAGATTCTGGATTTGATAGTAGAAAAAGGCTCGATATGTATAGATGGAATAAGTCTGACGGTTGCAACAGTCAGTGATCAAGATTTTCAGGTATCAATAATTCCGCATACGGCGAAGGAGACAACACTCATTCATAAGAAAGTTGGGAGTCTGGTAAATCTCGAGAATGATATCGTTGGCAAATACATAAAGAAGCTTATGGAAAATAATCAGGAAGAACAGGCAAAGAAAGCATCGGGACTTACCATGGAGATGCTTGAAGAATATGGATTATAGAGAGGATGCAAAGATGGATACAGAGAGAGAATACAATTTAGAGAAAGAATATAATGCAGATGGAAAATATAATGCAGATGGAAAATATAATGCAGATGGAAAATGTAATACAGATGGAAAATGTAATACAGATGGAAAATATAATGCAGATGGAAAAAACAATACTGATAGAAAATACAATACAGTAGAAGAGGCACTCGAGGATATTAAAGCAGGAAAAATAATTCTTGTAACAGATGATCCTGACAGAGAAAACGAAGGAGATATGATATGTGCTGGTGAATTTGCGACACAGGAAAATATCAATTTCATGGCATCGTATGCAAAGGGACTTATCTGCACACCAATGAGTGGAAGTATGGCAGCAAAGCTTGGTTTTCCTCCGATGGTTGCAGAGAATACAGATAATCATAGCACTGCATTTACTATTGCCATAGACCATGTTGAGACAACAACGGGAATATCAGCGGCTGAGAGATCTTTTACTATTATGAAGTGCTGTGATGAGAATTCAAAGCCGGAGGATTTCAGACACCCGGGACATGTTTTTCCACTTGTAGCAAGAGAAGGCGGTGTACTTGTCAGGAATGGACATACAGAGGCAACGGTTGATTTGATGAAGCTGGCAGGACTTAAGGAATGTGGAGTGTGCTGTGAAATTATGGAAGATGATGGAACTATGATGCGTACCCCAAACCTCTGGAAGCTTGCAGAAAAATACAATCTTAAATTCATAACTATAAATGATTTGCAGAATTACATAAGAATACATGTAAAGCATGTAGAGAAGATGGCAGAGGCAAAGCTGCCGACAAAATATGGCGAGTTTAGAATCGCTGGTTATGTAAATGACATAACGAAAGAACATCATGTGGCTCTCATAAAGGGTGACATCGGTGATGGTGAGAATGTACTTTGCCGAGTTCATTCAGAGTGTCTGACAGGTGATGTGTTTGGGTCAAGCAGGTGCGATTGTGGAGAGCAGTTAGAGTCAGCAATTAAGCAGATTGAAAAAGAAGGCAGGGGAATTGTTCTTTATATGAGACAGGAAGGACGAGGAATCGGACTTATCAATAAGCTTAAGGCATATGAATTGCAGGAACAGGGATATGACACGGTAGAAGCCAACATCAAGCTTGGATTTGCACCAGACCTGCGCGAGTATTGGGTAGGCGTACAGATTCTTGCAGACCTTGGAGTGAAATCTATCCGTCTTTTGACAAACAATCCAGACAAGGTATATGGACTCGAAGAGTTTGGTCTAAAGCTGACCGAACGTGTACCAATCGAGATTAAACCACAGAAGTTCGATTTGTTTTATATGAAGACGAAGCAGGAGAAGATGGGACATATTTTCAATAATATACAATTATAGAAGATGTCTATTCAGAACCGCACATTCGCCAATACGCTTACAGGAGATTTTGAATAGACAATAAAATAGATCAAATTAATATAAGAAAAGAGGAAAATATCATGAGAGAAATCAACTTATTAGAAGGAAAAGTAGTAGCAAAAGAAGGAATGAAAGTGGCAATTGTTGCATCAAGGTTCAACGAGATAATTGTAAATAAGCTTCTCGGTGGTGCAGTGGATGGACTTGTAAGACATGGTGTAGAGGAAAACAACATCACAGCAGCATGGGTACCAGGAGCATTTGAGATACCTGTAGTTGCAAAGAAACTGGCATGTTCAAAGAAGTATGATGCAGTAATCTGTGTGGGAGCAGTGATACGAGGCGATACATCACATTATGATTATGTATGCAACGAGGTGTCAAAGGGTGTAGCACAGGTTGGATTAGAGACAGGTGTTCCAGTACTTTTCGGAATTGTAACAACAGAAAATATCGAGCAGGCAATCGAGCGGGCAGGTACGAAAGCCGGAAACAAGGGCTATGACTGCGCGGTCAGCGCCATCGAAATGGTCAATCTGATCCGCGAAATGGATGCAGAGTAACGGTGACACAGGAGCCTTCCATGATTGTGATACGAGCGAACACCCCGGACCCGGCACTGGAGCAAACGATTCTGAGCCTTTTGCAACAGGCGCAGATCGATGCGGAGCAGATTACATTCTGCGCAAAGAAAAAACTGGAACTGCCGGGATTGGTGATTGACAACACCCGACATGAAATTTCAGCCAACGGCAGAAATATTTCGTTGACACGTCTTGAATCCGACCTGTTGTGGGTGCTGGCAGTCTGCGAAGGAACGGCGCTCTCTAAAAAAGAGCTTTTTGATGCTGTATGGGGAAAGGATTGCGCCGATACCTTAAAAGTGGTTGGCAATACCGTTTCCAATCTCCGAAAGAAGCTGGCATTCTGCGGGCTGGACGGATGTCTTTGCACAGTTGGTGGAGGGTATGCTTTTCGTTACGTTCTGGCAGAGCAGGGAAAAGCCCATTCCAATACTGTCCCGACAATGGTATCCTGTTGCCCAAAGGAGCTGAGAGAAAATGACTCGAATCTTGTTCATCTGTCTGGGGAATATCTGCCGTAGTCCCATGGCGGAATTTGTTATGAAAGACCTTGTGGAAAAAGCCGGTATTGCAGAAAAATTTGAAATCGCCTCCGCTGCGACCAGTGCGGAAGAAGTGGGCAACCCGGTCTATCCACCCGCTCGGCAAAAATTGGCAGACCATGCCATTTCCTGTGTAGGCAAAACGGCGCGTCAGATGACACGGCAGGATTATGATACCTATGATTATCTGGTTGCAATGGATCGAAGCAACCTGCGGGATATGGCTCGTTTTGTAGGGAACGACCCGTTGCACAAGGTCTCCCTCCTGATGTCGTATACCAGTACGCCGCACGATGTGGCCGACCCGTGGTTTACTGGAAATTTCGAGGACACATGGCGGGATGTACTGGCAGGTTGCACGGCGTTGTTAGAGAGGCTGTGCCAATAAAAGAAACAACTGGGTGTATCATCGTTCAGATGAAGCATCCAGCTGTTTTTAATTTAATCTTCTGGCCTGCCGTGGTTGCAGCCGAGGGCGTATGGCTTTTTACATCAGAAGTTGTTGGAAAATCAACCCTGGATGCGGGTCTGCATCAGATGGTCCGGGGTGTAGGCATCGGATAAGGTACCGTTCATGCTGGCGGCATAGTAATACAGGGCTGTCCAGGATTTCAGTTCATAGCTGGTGCCCTCCAGCACACCCTTGCCGCGGCAATAAGGAGCCCAGAACCGGTAGTATTCCTCCGATTTGTTGTCGGAGGGAACATCCATGTAGGTGCCGGTGGCCTCATCGTAGGGGGCAAAGGGAAGCGCCTGCCCTGTGGCCATTTTGCTGGCCCAGGGCAGCAGACTCACCAAGTTCTGGGAGGATTCAAAGGTGAACGAGGTGGAGTAGGCTTTGTGGAAGTCCAGAGGCTGCCAGCTGTCGCTCTCCGGGAAATAGACTTCGATGCTGGAAACATCACAGGAGATCTGCCCGTCAGAAATGTGATAGCGGTAGCGCAGATTTCCGGTGTGGAGGGTGCCGGCACCGCCGTAGGTCCGGCCCTGAGGGGTGACACCGGAGCACGCAGCATCAAAGACACAGATGGATGCCAGCTGTGCACCGGACAAGTCGCAGACCACCAGACTGGAGCCCGCGCTGTGGTCGATCGCCGATTCACCGGTGGATTGCTCGTTGAAGGCGTCCGCGACGGTAAAGTCACCCTGATACAGCGCAGTGCGGACGTAGCCGCCGAACACGAAAGATACCTGAGAGCCGGAGGCATAATTGAAGGAATCACAGATAAAGGCGGTGACAGGAGACTGGATGTAGGTGTATCCGATGGCCTTTCCGTCTTCGTACTGGATATAGTCGTAGCCGGTGGGGATGGTCATCACCACGCTGTCCGGCGTTACATCGTCCAGACCCAGCTTGGAGAAATAGCCGTCCGGTGCCGTCAGGTCTGCGTCGTAGCGGGCCAGAAGATCCTGCATACTCCGGTATGCCAGAGCTTCCGGTGACAGATCCCGGGGATCCTCGTAGTCGTATGCCTTCGTCAGCTCATAGCAGCAGGTCTCCTCTGGCACCCAGGTCCAGCCGGCAGATATTTTTTGCAGGCTCAGCACGCCCAGGTTTTGAGCATAGCAGCCGGTGGAGGTCATGATCACGCCGTTTTCCACGATGGGTTGGTCATAGGCGAGATGGTCGTGAGCGTTCTGGATCACGTCCAGGAAGCCTTCCTGAGCCCGCGCGGTGGCCCGGTCCTCTTCCATGCCGCAGTGGCTGATGGCGATGACAAGATCACAGCCCTTCTCCTCCTTGAGGAAACGGGCATAGACTCTGGCAACCTCGGCACAGTCCATCCGGGTCAGGTCCGAGTTCTTGCAGTAGCCGTAGGACTCCTCGCCTTCCAGGGCAAACAGACCCACCCTGTAGCCTGCTACCTGGCGGATGGCGTAGTTTTTGGCCCCGGTCTTGGCGTAGGCCCCGGCACCAAAAGCATTGGTGCTCAGGTCATTGGGGCGGATGTCGGCGCTGGTATAAGAGATCGGCTCGCCGTTGGCGTTGTATTTGATGAACATATTGGATACCAGCAACTGGGGCAGTTTGTGGTAGACCCCGTAGCGCAGCCGGTTTTTCCGGGCGTTGACCCAGGAGTTTTCGACGGCCTGATCGCCCACGTCGAATTCGTGGTTGCCCAGGGTGCAGAAATCTACCTGCATTTCGGCCAGGGCCAGGATCTCCCAGCCCTTTTGATAGCCGTCCTGGTAAGGAGTTCCCTGGGAGTAGTCACCACCGTCCAAGGTCAGGGTTTTGCCAAAGGCTCGGTGGCGTACCCCGGCCTGTGCGGCAGCCATTCGCGCCACGCCGCCGGTGATCCGGGTAGAGCCGTCCGTACTCATGATCTTAGAAGTACCCAGATTGGAGTGGATATCGTTGCTCAGCAGCAACACGATATCGCCTTTGTAGGGGGTGTGGTCCTGCGTGTCAGGCCAGGCACAGCCCATGAGAGCGGGAGCCATAGCAGTTCCGGCAGTGGTGGCGGCTGCCAGCTTCAGGAAATTTTTCCGCGAAATCTTTTTCATGATTCTGTTCTCCTTTTGACAGTCTCTTGGTATCGTGTCATTCTTGTGATGATGGACGGGAATGGCCATTCTCCCATCGGGTCTTTGGGACTGCTGTACTTCCGGTGCACACGGAAAAACGCAGAGAAGATTCCAACCTTGCAAAAAGAAAAAGACGCACCACAAGCCGAAAGGGGCTGTTGTGCGTCTCTCATTCTCTCACGCAGAACCTATATGGAATCCTTGTATCTCATACTATAGCAAGACTTTCCGCAAAAGTCAACACATTGCCTTGTTTTTGGATTGAATGTTGAAAATATTTTGGCTTTTGCAATATGGGCAAGGCCGGACCCTGTGAGCGTGAAAAACCTTCAGCTGTTTCCCAATGGACACGAATCGACAAAAATGAAGGAACAACCACCAGCTCGGCTGGTGGTTGTTTATTGTGTGCAAGGGCAATTGTTGCCATTTTTTACAGATTGCGCTATACTGATTCCGAAAAGTTTTTGTGAAGGGGAGAACCGGATGCTGCGCTGTGCGATCGTGGAGGACAGCCCCAGAGAGTTGGAACATCTGAAAGAATGTCTTGCCCGCTACTCGGCAGAGCGGGATATTCCGCTGGACGACAAGGCCTTCCGCTACTGGAACGTGAAAACGGACCGCTGGGAGACCGAGGGCGGCAGCTACCAGCTGCTGGTGGGTGCCAGCGTACAGGACATCCGCCTGCGCGCCGAGGTGCCCGTGCAGGGCACTGGTGCCCCGGACCCCTATGTTGGCAAGGCTGTGCAGTGCTACCGCACCGCTGACATCAAGAATGTGCCGGATGCCGCCTTTGAGGCCCTGCTGGGCCACGCCATCCCGGAGGACAAGCCC
>ERZ773165.1079-NODE-1079-length-17729-cov-4.187847_pt1 | contig 17729 bp, 16 predicted proteins | sample MGYA00581003_ERZ773165 | MGnify/ENA primary metagenome ERZ773165 (study PRJEB29015, sample SAMEA2737817) | human gut metagenome | biome: human gut; feature: human-associated habitat; material: faeces | place: China | collected 2012 ... | reverse complement strand
CGGATACACAGGTCAGGCTGGTGCTATCAGACACGGTATCTCAAGAGCTCTTCTTGAAGTTGATTCAGAAGAATACCGTCCATTATTAAAGAAGGCTGGCTTCTTAACAAGAGATCCTCGTATGAAGGAAAGAAAGAAGTATGGTTTAAAGGCAGCTCGTCGTGCTCCGCAGTTCAGCAAGAGATAATCGACTGGCGAGACTTATCAAAAAGATTACAAAACCCCGGAAAATCAAGGCTTTCCGGGGTTTTCTTATACCCAAACGGGGGAAAAAGTTTGACCGCATTTGACCTGACAAGAGCCGGCTTCACTATATCACTGTCATCAATGTGGATAATCGGCTTGTCAGGAACCCATTTATGGATTAAGGAAAGATAATTCATGAAGCTGGTCTGCCACATCTGTGAGAAGACAGCGGCCAGAGGCAAGCATGCCATACGTCATGTCAGCGGTAAACTTTCTGTCTGGTTTTGTGAGGTATTTGGAAATTTTATTTGAAAAAGTTAAAATTTCCCGTTTCAAAGTATAAGTATTTGTTGTAGAATTAAGCATAAGGAGTCCTCCTGTTTTTTGTTTAGTATCATTTTGATTTGACACCTTAATTTTACTACAAAACAGGAAAGGATCACTTGTATGGGGTGTTGCCAAGTGCGTATGATACAGAATCTATTCTAATGAAGGCAACGGGATCGAGATGGAGAGACGAAGAGTTTATCAAGCAGTAGAGAACAGGAGGAAAACGTATGAAGAAACCAATGTTAAAGAAAACAGCAGCGCTTGTACTGAGTGCCGGAATGTTGATGCTATCATTTTCACCATTTGCATCATCAGCCACGTTTTCGGGATTCGGACTGTGTGTCTATGCGCAGGAGAGCGATGAGATTATCGCCAATAATGCCAGCGGAATACCGGATAAGATACTTTATGATATTGTTTTAGAAACCGGAGATAGCAATAAAGACGGTGTGCTTACAAAAGAAGAGGCAGAAAACATAACAACAGTCCGTGCGGCACATGCAGGTATTAAGGACCTTACAGGAATACAGTACCTGAAAAAAATGGCCTTTTTGGATGTGACAGACAATCAAATCAGCGATATCAGCATGTTAAATAAGCAGGATACGCCTGAATTGGCAGAGGTCTATCTGGGAAGCAATCAGATTAGCGATGCCAGTCCGTTAAAAGATCTGACGGATATGATAGATCTGGATTTATCAGATAACCAAATCAGTGACATCAGCTCGTTAAAAGACCTGACACAGTTAGTAACGCTTGACTTAACGGATAACCAGATCAGCGACATCAGCGCACTGGAAAACATGACAAATCTGTCATGGTGCTTACGATTAGGAAACAACCGGATTACGGATATCACTCCGTTAAGAAATATGACAAAGTTACGCAATGAAGTGAATTTATCGAACAATCAGATTAGTGACTTAAGTCCCTTACAGAACCTGACAAAGATTTTGTCTTTATATTTATCCGGCAATCAAATCAGTGATTTAACACCGCTGCGGGATTTGCAGTTAGATGAATTATTTATAGAAAATAATAATATCAGTGACCTCAGTCCGTTAAAGGACAGCAGTCTTTTAACATATATTGCGGGACGTGACGCATTCTGGCCTGCGAGACATAACAAAAAATATGCAATGGCAGAGGGCAATCGGATTACATTAGAGCAGGCATTGGAAATTCTGCCGAAGTCCCTGTTAGAGGAAAAAGAAAAGGACAGTGAGGGCAATTACACCGGAAGAACATGGCTGGATACGGAGAAATTTATCACGTCAGCAACCGGAAATGTAGTGGTATCTGAAGATGGAAGTATTCATTACTATGTAAACGGTGTGGAGGATACAACTTATACAGGCATGGCACAGGACAGTACAACAGGCGCAAGATACTGGTTTGATAACGGTATTGCGGCAGCAGACAAGCAGGTGTACAGCCCGCAAGATGACGCATGGTACTGGTTTGATGCCAACGGTACAATGGCTGTCGGAAAAGATGTTTTCATACCAAAGAGCAATGACGACCGCTCTCAGGGTAAATGGGTGCGTTACGATGAAAACGGACATATGGTAAAAGGTGAAGACTATGCCAACGGCGGCTGGTACAGATTTGACAAAACAACCGGTGAAATGGCAAAGGGCTTCTACAGCGTAGAAGACGGTGATGTGACAAAGCTTTATTATTATAATGAAGCAACGGGACTTATGGAACACGGTGCAGTTAATATTGACGGCACAGAATATGCGTTTGATGATGTGACCGGTGTTGCAGTCAACAAGAGCTGGTATAGTACAGACGGTAACGAATACTGGTATGAAAACGGTGTACGTCAGGGAACGGAAGGCAGAGGCAAGGAAATCTACGACCCTGCAAGTGGTGGCTGGTACTGGCTGGATGCTGTGGACGGCGGCAAAAAGGCAGTCAGCAAAGACGTTTATCAGGAATCCTACGCAGGCGCTTATGCAGATCGTGAAGATGGCACAGGCAAATGGGTGCGCTACGATGAGAACGGAATCATGATAAAAGGCTGGTCTGAGCAGAACGGAAACCGCTATTATTTTGATACCGTAACCGGCGCTATGGCAAAGGGAACGGTCGAAATAGACGGAACGCAGTATACATTCAGCTGGGAAACCGGTGTTTTACAGCAGTAAAGAGTCGAAATGCAGATACTGTATTTTTAAGCATTGATTTTAAAAAGGCACAAAATTAGAAAACAGTTCCATGCCGGAGCATACACAACTCCTGCATGGAACTGTTTTTTGATTTTTCTGAAAAAATGTGACAACTCCGTTCTTTTTGCTTGCTTTTTCAAGTAGAGTATGTTACTATTCTTTGCAGGGAATACAGTTGTCTTCTATAGGCGAACACAAAAAGACATATGTATTCCTCACACAGACACAAACAATAAGATGGTGGATTATGGACGAAAATATTAAATATTATGTTGTAAAGCAGAAAGCACTGCCGGAGGTTCTGTTAAAGGTTGCACAGGCAAACCGGCTTATTGAAACAAAGGGGATTTCTGTTGCGGATGCCACAGAACAGGTTGGTATCAGCAGAAGTTCTTATTACAAATATAAAGAAGATATTTTTCCGTTCCGTGATAACGTGAAAGGAAAAACAATCACATTTGTCCTTTCAATGGACGATGAACCGGGATTGTTGTCACTGGTGTTGAAAAAAGTTGCAGAATTTCATGCAAATATTTTAACAATTCATCAGACTATACCGGTAAACGGCGTCGCATCGCTGACATTGAGTGTGGATATTCTGCCAAGCACCGGAGATTCTTCAAAGATGATTGAGGAGATTGAACAGCTTCCGGGTGTGCGGTATTTAAAAATATTAAGTCGCGAATAGGAAAGGGTAGAGACGATGGCAAAAATTGCAGTATTAGGTTATGGAACAGTCGGTTCAGGTGTTGTTGAAGTACTTGAAACCAACAAAAATTCAATTGAAAAACGTGCAGGAGAAGGCATTGAGGTAAAATATGTCCTCGATTTAAGAGATTTTCCGGGCGACCCGGTTCAGGAAAAGATTGTACATGATGTAGACATCATTATGCAGGATAAAGAAATTGATGTTGTTGTTGAAGTTATGGGCGGCATTGAACCGGCATTTACATTTGTAAAAAAAGCACTGGAAGCCGGAAAGAGTGTCTGTACTTCCAATAAGGCACTGGTTGCGGAACACGGACCGGAGCTGCTTGCAATGGCAAAGGAAAGAAACTTAAACTTCATGTTTGAAGCATCTGTCGGCGGAGGTATTCCGATTATCCGTCCGTTAAACCAGTCACTCACAGCTGATGAGATTACACAGATTACCGGTATTTTAAACGGAACAACCAACTACATTTTAACAAAGATGAGCCAGGAAGGCAGTTCTTATGAAGATGTATTAAAGGAAGCACAGGATTTAGGCTATGCGGAGCGCAATCCGGAAGCGGATGTGGAAGGCTATGATACCTGCCGTAAGATTGCGATTCTGACATCGCTTGCATTCGGTTCAACCGTAAAGTTTGAAGAAATCCAGACAGAAGGCATTACAAAGATTTCAACAGCCGATTTTGCATATGCGGAAAAGCTTGGCTGTGTTGTCAAACTGCTTGCAACAAGCTTTAAGAAAGATGAAAAGGTTTATGCGATTACAGCACCGTTCTTAATTGATGCTACACATCCGCTCTATAATGTCAATGACGTCTTAAACGGCATTTATATTCATGGAAATGTCATTGGTGACGTGATGTTCTTCGGAGCAGGTGCAGGAAAGCTTCCGACAGCCAGTGCGGTTGTTGCGGATGTTGTAGACTGCGTAAAGCATAAGGGCAGAAATGTCATGACACTCTGGAGCTATGAAAAGTTAGAACTTGGCAGTGCAATGGAAGTAGAACGCACTTTCTTTGTAAGAATTAAAGACAGAGCGGCGCTTGAAAAAGCAAAAGAAGCATTCCACGCAGTACAGACAGTTACGGTAGACGGACTGGATGATGAATTTGGTCTTGTAACAGCCAATATGACAGAACAGGCATTTGCACAGGCAGCAGCACAGTTTGATGTTGCCGGCAGAATCCGTTTTGATAAAACAACCATTTAAAATAAAAAACTGACGGTTACAGTAAATGAGAAGGAAATGAGGAAAAGAAAATCATGAAGTATTTAATCGTTTTAGGCGATGGAATGGCAGATAAGAATATTCCTGAACTTGACAACCGTACACCCCTTGACTATGCAGACACGCCGGCAATGGATAAGTATTCAAAATTATCCGAAATCGGCATGGTGCGCACCGTACCCGAAGGTATGGCACCGGGAAGTGATACGGCAAATCTTTCTGTATTGGGCTACAATCCGAGAGAATATTATACGGGACGTTCTCCGCTCGAAGCGTTAAGCATCGGTGTGGATATGAAACCGACCGATGTGGCACTGCGCTGTAATATCGTTACGGTATCCACAGACGACCTTCCATATGAAGAAAAAACGATTATTGACCACAGCTCCAGCGAAATCTCAACAGAAGATGCGGCTGTATTACTGGAAGCGGTCCGTAAAGAATTAGAAACGGATATTTATAAATTCTATGTTGGAACAAGCTACAGACATTTAACCATCTGGGATAAGGGTGAAGTTGTAGAACTGACACCGCCGCATGATGTACTTGGACAGGTTATCGGACAGTATCTGCCAAAGACAGAAGCGCTGCGTGAAATGATGAAGAAAAGCTATGACATTTTATCAAATCACCCAATCAATGTAGAACGCATGAAAAAGGGCTTAAATCCTGCCAATTCCATCTGGTTCTGGGGTGCAGGCACCCGTCCGGCACTGGCACCGTTTGTTGAAAAGACGGGACATACCGGTGCAATGATTTCTGCGGTAGATTTATTAAAGGGGATTGCAGTCGGCGCGGATATGAAGGTTGTTGAGGTAGAAGGCGCAAATGGCGGACTCGATACCAATTATGAAGGAAAAGCCGATGCAGCAGTAGAAGCACTGTTAAAAGATGATTTGGATTTTGCATACATTCATCTGGAAGCCCCGGACGAAATGGGACATCAGGGCAGCTTTGAGCGCAAGGTGCAGGCAATCGAAAATCTCGACAAGCGCATTATTAAGCGTGTGACAGAGCAGTTAGAAGCGGCAGGAACGGATTTCAGAATGTTAGTTCTTCCGGACCATCCGACACCGGTAGCCATCAGAACCCATGTATCAGACCCGGTTCCGTATATGCTCTATGACAGCACAAATAAGCAGAGCCACACATGGAATTACAATGAAAAAGAGGCGCAGGAAAGCGGCAATTATATCGACAAAGGATATACAATCATCAATCATTTATTTGAAAAATAACAGAGAAAGGCAGTTACATAAAAATGGTAAAAGTAGTTAAATTTGGCGGAAGTTCATTGGCAAGTGCAGAGCAGTTTAAGAAGGTTGGCAACATTATCCGTGCCGAAGAGAGCAGAAGATATGTTGTGCCGTCTGCACCGGGAAAGCGTTTTTCAGAGGATACGAAAGTAACGGATATGCTCTACAAATGCTATGCCGAAGCAGAAGAAGGCAAAAATTTTGATAAATCCTTAAAGGCAATCAAGGAACGTTACAACGAAATCATCAAGGGGCTCGGCTTAAAGCTTTCCTTAGAAGAACAGTTTGAAACAATTAAGAAGCAGTTTGCTGCAAAGGCCGGCAAGGACTATGCAGCTTCCCGCGGTGAATATTTAAACGGTATCATCATGGCAAATTACCTCGGCTATGAATTTATTGATGCAGCAACCGTAATCTGCTTTGATAAAAATGGTGAATTTGAATCTGAAAAAACCAATCAAGTGATGAGCGAACGTCTTGCAAATACAGAAAATGCCGTTATTCCGGGCTTCTACGGTGCAATGCCAAACGGTCAGGTAAAGACATTTTCAAGAGGCGGTTCCGATGTAACCGGTTCTATCGTGGCAAGAGCTTTAAAGGCAGATGTATATGAAAACTGGACAGATGTTTCCGGTTTCCTTGTAGCAGATCCAAGAATCGTAGAAAATCCAAAGCCGATTGCGATTATTACTTATAAGGAATTAAGAGAATTATCTTACATGGGTGCTTCCGTATTACACGAATCCGCAATCTTCCCGGTAAGAAAAGAAGGAATTCCGATTAATATCCGCAACACCAATGCACCGGAAGATAAGGGTACAATGATTGTAGAAACGACCTGCAGTATCCCGGAATGTATCATTACAGGTATCGCAGGAAAGAAGGGCTTTGTAGCAATCAACATTGATAAGGATATGATGAACTCTGAAATCGGTTTCGGTAGAAAAGTACTTCAGGTATTTGAAGATAACGGTATTTCATTTGAGCATATGCCGTCAGGAATCGACACCATGACAGTCATTGTACATCAGGATGAATTTGTGGAAAAAGAACAGAAGGTGCTTGCAGAACTGCACAGAGCCGTGAATCCGGACAGCATTGAATTAGAGTCAAACCTCGCATTAATCGCTGTTGTGGGACGCGGTATGAAAAACAGTGTCGGTAATGCCGCAAATGTAATTTCTGCACTGTCCAATGCGAAGATTAATGTTAAAATGATTGATCAGGGATCAAGCGAATTAAATATTATCGTCGGTGTAAGAAACCGCTACTTTGAAGCGGCAATCCGCGCAATCTATGATGTATTTATTCCACAGAAGTAAAAAATAAAGAAAAAACGGCAGTTTTTGCAAAGCTGGTGTAGCGGAGTAATCCAATACAGATTTGCAGAAACTGCCGTTTGTTATTGATGCTGTCTATGCACGTGGTTCGACAGCATAGACGGACATATATTCCTGCATATAATTTATTAAACTTGGGTCATGCAGAATGGAAAGCATCATAACAAAGAAAAATAACATTAAAACAATGCCGGAAATGCCAAGACATAAACCGGCAACCGCTTTTCCTTCAAAACGTCCAATGCGGCTGCGGGAAAGGATTGCCAGTACAATTGCTGAAATCGTACATGGCAGACTGATGTAATACACTATGGAAGTCACACAGCCTGCAATGGCTAAAATCAGTGAAAAAGTCGCAAGCTTATCCTTTGGTTTAGCCGGCGGCACCGGATAGTCATTATTAAAATAATTCTGATTCGGATGCTGGTTTCCATTTATATTCTGATTTTGATTTGTATTGTTATTGTCATTCCAGTTATTCGGGTCGTAATTATCCATGAAATCCTCCTTAATTTGCATATATTTATGATATTGGAGTCGAAACCCCTGATAATAATACCTGCGGATTGTTCCGTACTTTGCATTTTTGCAATTATTGGTATCATTTTATAATCTTATCATAAGGTATGATGGATTGCAAATCAGCCGCAGCTCAAAGTTGCGAAACCTCTCCCAAACTGGTATAATAATAAGAATTCAGAAAAAAGGGAAGAAAAAGGAGAACGTCACACGAATGGACATTATCAAGAAGATAGCAGAAGAATTACAGATAAAGGCAACACAGGCGGAAGCCGCTGTCAAGCTGATTGACGAGGGTTGTACGATTCCGTTTATTGCAAGATACCGTAAAGAAGCAACAGGCGCATTAAATGATGAGCAGTTAAGAAATTTAGATGAAAGACTGCGTTACCTGCGCAATCTTGAAGATAGAAAAGAACAGGTAATCGCAAGCATTGAAGAACAGGGTAAATTAACAGACGAGTTAAAGCAGCAGATTCTGGCGGCAGAAACAATGGTACTCGTAGAGGATTTATATCGTCCGTATAAGCAGAAAAGAAGAACAAGAGCGACAATTGCCAAAGAAAAAGGCTTAGAACCGCTGGCAGAATTTATTTTACAGCAAAATACCGACAAGCCGTTAGAGGAGGAAGCCGCCAAGTACATCAGTACGGAAGAAGGAAAAGAAGTAGCCGATGCCAAAGCGGCAATTGCGGGGGCAATGGATATTATTGCAGAGCAGATTTCCGATGTGGCAGACTACAGAACATATATCCGTGATATTACAATGAAAGAGGGGAAACTCATTTCTATTGCCAAAGATGAAAAAGCAGAATCGGTTTATGAAACCTACTATGACTACAATGAAAGTTTAAGCACCGTTCCGGGACACAGAATCCTTGCGATTAACCGTGGTGAAGCGGAAAAGTTTTTAACAGTGAAGATTGAAGCGCCGGAAGAACGCATTTTAAGATATCTGGAAAAACAGGTGCTGACATCGGAAAATGAATTTACAGCGCCGGTATTAAAAGCAACAATCGCAGATGCGTATGACAGACTGATCGCACCGGCAATCGAACGTGAAATCCGCAGCAGTCTGACAGAAAAAGCAGAAGATGGCGCAATTAAAGTATTCGGCAAAAACTTAGAACAGCTTTTATTACAGCCGCCGATTGCAGGAAAAGTCGTACTCGGCTGGGACCCGGCATTCCGTACAGGCTGTAAGCTTGCTGTTGTAGATGCTACGGGAAAGGTGCTGGATACAAAGGTCATCTATCCGACAGAGCCGCACAATAAGGTTGAAGAATCCAAGCGTGAAGTAAAAAAACTCATTGACAAATATCATGTAACGCTTATTTCCTGCGGGAACGGAACGGCTTCCAGAGAATCCGAAAAAATCATTGCAGACATGATTAAAGAAATGAATTTAAACGATGTGGATTACATCATTACCAATGAAGCCGGTGCTTCCGTATATTCGGCAAGTAAGCTGGCAACAGAGGAATTTCCTGATTTTGACGTAGCACAGCGTAGTGCGGTATCCATTGCAAGACGTGTGCAGGACCCGCTTGCCGAACTTGTAAAGATTGAACCGAAGTCGATTGGTGTGGGACAGTATCAGCATGATATGAATCAGAAAAAGTTAAGCGAAACCCTGACCGGTGTCGTAGAAGACAGTGTAAATAAAGTCGGTGTTGATTTAAATACAGCATCCGCTTCATTATTGGAATACATTTCAGGTATTTCCAAGGCAGTTGCAAAAAATATTGTAGACTACCGTGAAACTAACGGTAGATTTACGAACAGAAAGCAGCTGTTAAAGGTGGCAAAGTTAGGACCAAAGGCATTTGAACAGTGTGCGGGCTTTATGCGCATTACAGGCGGTGACAATCCGTTAGATGCAACAAGTGTCCACCCGGAAAGCTACGAAGCAGCAAAGAAGCTGCTGGCGTTAATGGGTTATGACAGCAATTCCATTACTTCCGGTGAATTAATTGGTTTAAGAAGCAAAGTTCACAATTTAAAAGAACTCTCCGAAAAGCTTGAAATCGGTGAAATGACCTTAGAGGATATTATCAAGGAACTTGAAAAGCCGGGACGTGACCCGAGAGAAGAAATGCCAAAGCCGATTTTACGCAAAGATGTCTTAGAAATGAAAGACTTACAGCCGGGCATGATTTTAAAGGGAACGGTAAGAAATGTCATTGATTTTGGTGCATTTGTAGACATTGGTGTACATCAGGACGGACTGGTACACATTTCACAGATGAGAAGTGACAGACGTGTCGAACATCCGTTAGACGTTGTCAGTGTCGGTGATATCGTAGATGTCCGTGTAATTGAAGTGGATGCCAATAAAGGCAGAATTGCACTTTCTATGATTTTGGATGAAAAAGAAGCGAAGAATAAAAAGATAAGCAGACCGGCAAAAGACCGCCGGACAAAAAAGGACCGTCCGAAAAAACAGGAAGGACTGAATCTGAGCGGATTGTCAAAATTTATGCACTAAAAAAGAGTAAAGATTGTCCGGATAATGCCGGGGCTGAATTAAGAAAGGAAAAGTTATGAGTGAATCGAACAAGCCACAGGGCTTACAGGTGCAGTTTGAAACACAGGTTACCGAACAGGATTTGATGAATTTTAAATTATACCACAATTACCACAGTGTCGGCGGTGTGGCAGGATTGTTGTTTGGGATTGTCGCACTGATTATCTGCGTAGTATCCGTAGGCCAGGTCAACATTTCCTATACACTGATGATGGGCTTTTTCGGGCTCTTTTTTACCGTGTATACACCGATTGGCATGAAATTAAAAGTGAAACAGCAGATGAAAACCGTTGCAGCTTTTAAAGAACCTGTCCGATATACAGTTACAGAAGAAAAGATTTTGTTACAGCAGGGGGCGGTGACCGAAGAAATGCTCTGGGAAGACATTTTTAAGATTAAATGTACAGGAAAAAGTCTTGTTTTATATATTACCAGTGTCCGTGCTAATATCATTCCATTGCGTGACATCGGTGATGAACTGGATGCGTTTCTTACAATTGCAGAGAAAAAATTGAAGCCGTTTCAGATAAAAGTGGGAGGCAGATATGGTCATAGAAACAACTAGCGCAAAAGAAACCTTTGAAGCCGGATACAGGCTGGCACAGTCCGTACATCCGGGACAGATTTACTGCTTAAACGGCGATTTGGGTGTCGGCAAAACCGTATTTACGCAGGGCTTTGCCAAAGGACTTGGGATTGAAGAACCGATTAACAGCCCGACCTTTACGATTGTACAGGAGTATCATGAAGGCAGACTGCCGTTGTACCATTTTGATGTATACCGCATTGCCGATGTCAGTGAAATGGATGAAATCGGTTATGAAGAATACTTTTTTTCAGATGGTGTATGCCTGATAGAATGGGGAACGCTCATAGAAGAACTGCTCCCTGACAGCACAATAACTATTACGATAGAAAAAGATTTGCAGAAAGGCTTCGACTATCGTAAAATAACGATTTCAAATGGAGAAAAACAATGAGAATTCTGGCAATAGAAAGTTCCGCAGTTACTGCTTCTGTTGCAATTTTAACAGATGACGTACTGACGGCAGAATATACGGTAAATTATAAAAAAACACATTCACAGACACTGCTTCCGATGATTGATGAAATCTGTAAAATGACGGAAACAGAGCCGGAAAGTTTTGATTTGATTGCTGTATCACAGGGACCGGGTTCTTTTACCGGACTGCGTATCGGTGCGGCAACAGGAAAAGGCATTGCACTGGCACTGGATAAAAAAATGGTCGCAGTGCCGACCTTAAAAGCAATGGCATATAATGTCAGTGAAACAGACTGCCTGATTTGTCCGGTAATGGATGCAAGAAGACAGCATTTATATACGGCGCTGTACCGGCTGGATAAAGACGGGAAACCACAGGAAGTATTGGCACAGAGCCTGTTATCTTATGAAGAACTGATAAAGCTTTTAAATGAGAAAAATGAACCGGTACTCTTTATCGGCGATGGTGTTGTACCGGCAAAACAGGCATTTGAAGAAGGTCTTACCTGTGCTTATAAAATCGCTCCGGCGCATATCTGCACCCAGCGCGCAGGCAGTGTGGCGCTTGCGGCAAAAGATATGGCAGAAGCGGGAGAAGTCATTTCATCAGATGCATTCCATCCGGAATATTTAAGACCGTCACAGGCAGAAAGGGAGTTGAAGCGTGGAACAGTTTCAAATTCGTGAAATGCGTGAAACAGATATTGCACAGGTCGAAGCAATAGAACAGGAAATTTTTTCTGTACCGTGGTCGGAAAAATCTTTTCTTTCCGCCTGCACAACGCCTGAAAATATTTATCTGGTGTGCCTTGCAGGCGAAGAAGTTGCAGGCTACTGCGGATTGTGGAGTGTGCTTGGCGAAGGCAATATCACCAATATGGCAGTGGCAGAAAAATACCGCAGAAACGGAGTGGCGGAAGCGCTGATGAAAGAAATGGAAGAACGCGGCAGACAAAAAGACGTGACGATATTTTTTCTTGAAGTGCGTGAAAGCAATGATGCAGCGCGCAGGCTCTATGAAAAAATGGGATATGAACAAATCGGTGTCCGTAAAAATTTTTACGAGAAGCCGGCGGAAAATGCCATAATCATGTCAAAAGGCTGGCGTACGGCATAGGAAAGGTGTATACTAAAATTAGAAAAGGAAAGACTAAGAAAAATGTTAGATGTATGTTTACTAGGTACAAGCGGAATGCTTCCGTTGCCGGGAAGATGGTTGACATCGCTGTTGCTGCGTTATAACGGCAGCAGTATGTTAATCGACTGCGGCGAGGGAACACAGATTGCAATAAAAGAAAAGGGCTGGAGCTTTCATCCGATTGATGTCATCTGCTTTACACATTACCATGCAGACCATATCAGCGGACTTCCGGGACTTTTACTGACAATCGGCAATTCCGACAGGACAGAACCGGTAACACTCATCGGGCCAAAAGGGCTTTCAAGAGTGGTTTCCGCACTGAGGGTCATCGCACCGGAGCTTCCGTATGAATTGCGTTTTATTGAATTGAGTGAATCCAGAGAACATATTTCTATCAATGGATATGAAATAGATGCATTTAAAGTGAATCATGCCGTGACCTGTTACGGTTATGCGGTAAATATTCCGCGGATCGGCAAGTTTGACGTCGAAAAAGCAAAGGCACTTGAGATTCCTCAGAAAGCATGGAACCGCTTGCAGCACGGCAGTACAGTAGAACTGGACGGCAGGGTGTATACACCGGATATGGTCATGGGTGCACCAAGAAAAGGTCTGAAAGTGACTTATTGTACGGACAGCAGACCGGTGAAGTCTATTTCAGAAAATGCACAGGGCTCGGATTTGTTTATCTGCGAGGGCATGTACGGCGAGAAAGGTAAAGAAAGTAAAGCAAGGGAATATAAACATATGACCTTTGTAGAAGCTGCACATCTTGCCCGGGAAGCACAGGTGAAAGAAATGTGGCTGACACATTTTAGTCCGTCACTGGTGCGCCCCGCAGATTATGTAGCAGGAATACAGAAGATATTTCCGAATGTTCAGGCAGGTACAGACGGTAAAACGGTAGAGCTTGGCTTTGAAGATTAGGAAAGGGCAGCTGCAAAGGAGGTAGCGTTATGAAAAAGTATGCAAGAGTCACAATCGCAATTTTAATCATGGCAGCATTGGGCGTTGGATATTACTATTACTTGTCCAACAGACAGCCGCGGCAGGATGCGACACAGCAGTCGCTGGTGAATGAACAGCTTGCCCAGTTAAAGACAAAAAATATTGAACAGAATTACCCGGAATCCGTAAAAGAAGTGGTCAATCTGTTTATGCGCATCAGTAAAATGTATTACACATCCAGCGTATCCGATGAGGATTTAGGCATTCTTGCAAGTCAGGCACGTCTGCTATTTGATGATGAGTTAAAGAGCAAACAGACCGATGCAGAATACCTTGAAAGTTTAAAGCAGGATATAGCGGATTATAAGAAGGTCAACAGATACATTTCTGATTTCAAACTTGAAGGCAGTTCAAATGTAAAGTACAAGACCTTAAACGGTCAGAAGTATGCTACAATTCTTGGACTGTACTATATCCGGGAAGGCAGCGGACTGGAGTATTCTTATACAAAGTTTACACTGCGTGAAGATGCGCAGGGACACTGGAAGCTCCTGTACTGGGAACTGGCAGATGAATCAGACATTAATGAATAAAAAGTAGGAAAAGGTCATGGAAAACAAAGACGTATTAATACTGGCAATCGAAAGCTCCTGCGATGAAACGGCAGCTGCGGTTGTAAAAAACGGAAGAACGGTATTATCCAGTGTGATTAATTCACAGATTGATATTCACACGCTTTACGGCGGTGTTGTGCCGGAAATTGCTTCCAGAAAACATATTGAAAATATTAATCCGGTTATCGAACTGGCATTAAAGCAGGCAGATGTCACGCTGGATGATATTACGGCAATTGGTGTTACGTATGGACCGGGGCTTGTCGGTGCATTGCTTGTTGGTGTTGCAGAGGCGAAAGCTATTGCATTTGCAAAGAAAAAGCCGCTGGTTGGTGTACACCATATTGAAGGCCATATTTCAGCAAATTATATCGAACATCCTGATTTAGAGCCGCCGTTTGCGGCATTGGAGGTGTCGGGAGGACATACTCACCTTGTTATGGTAAAAGATTACGGCACATATGAAATTATCGGGCGGACAAGAGATGATGCGGCAGGAGAAGCATTTGATAAGGTGGCGCGTGCCGTAGGTCTGGGATATCCTGGAGGCCCGAAGGTTGACAAGCTGGCCAAAGAGGGCAATCCCCATGCAATCGAATTCCCGCGGGCACATGTTGACGATGCACCGTATGATTTCTCATTCAGCGGAATCAAGTCCGCTGTATTAAACTACATCAATTCCTGTGAAATGAAGCAGATTGAGATTAATAAGGCAGATTTAGTGGCATCATTCCAAAATGCAGTTGTAGAAGCACTTGTTTCAAGAGCAATCCGTCTGACAGAGGAAATGCACATTAAAAAGCTTGCCATTGCGGGTGGTGTGGCATCCAATTCTGCACTGCGTGCGGCACTCACAAGGGAATGTGACAGCCACGGTATTCAGTTTTATTCACCGTCGCCGATTCTCTGCACAGACAATGCGGCAATGATTGGTGCGGCTGCATACTATGAATACATGCGCGGAACACGGCACGGATACGATTTGAATGCCGTTCCGAATTTAAAACTTGGAGAGCGGTAATCGGACAATGAAGTGCAGAATGTCTGCGGAATAGAGGAGCATATGAAAAAAATTGCGGTTGTACTGGCAGGCGGACGCGGCAGCAGAATGAACAGTGACATTCCAAAGCAGTATCTGATGTTAAAAGACCGGCCGGTACTTTATTATGCCTTAAAGGCATTTCAGGACAGCGATATTGATAGTATTGTATTGGCGGCAGGTGAAAATGATTTGGAAATGTGCCGCACACAGATTGTTGAAAAATACGGCATAAATAAAGTCATGGCAATTGTCGCAGGCGGCGCACAGCGGTATGATACAGTATACAATGCACTGAAAGCGGCGCAGGAGCTGGCAATAGATACAGCACCAGAAGAGGTGCTGATTTATATCCATGACGGTGCAAGGCCGTGTATCAGCCGGGAAATTATAAAAAACTGCGAAGAAGCCGCATTACAATATGGTGCCTGTACGGCAGCAGTCCCGGTTAAGGATACCATTAAGGTGGTCAGTCCGGAAGGCTTTGCAGTTGATACACCGGACAGAAATACGTTGTGGCAGATTCAGACGCCTCAGGTATTCCGCAGTGACATTATAAGCAGTGCGTATGCAAAAATGTATGCGGATACAGACAGAGGTACGATTACAGATGATGCCATGCTTGTAGAACGTTATACGGACGTTCCGGTTAAAATGGCAATGGGCGCATACACAAATATAAAAATTACAACGCCGGAAGACATGGGGATTGCGGCGCAGTATCTTTAAAAAATAAAAACCAGAATAGAACAGGTTGTTTAAGAGGGTAATTAGCACAAGGTGCATGATTATAGAATAATGGAATGCTGTAAAATACAGCAGAATGGAGGAGTTACACAATGGAACAGACAATCCCGTATAAGATTTATCTGGAAGAACAGGAAATGCCAAAGCAATGGTACAATGTACGCGCTGATATGAAAAAGAAACCGGCGCCGATTTTAAATCCACAGACTTTAAAACCGGTTACAGTCGATGAATTATCGGCTATTTTTTGTACAGAGCTTGCAAAGCAGGAACTGGATGATACAACACCGTATTTTGATATCCCGCAGGAAATCAGGGATTTCTATAAAATGTATCGCCCGTCACCGTTAGTACGGGCATACTGTCTTGAAAAGAAGTTAGGCACACCGGCACACATTTATTACAAATTTGAAGGAAATAACACATCCGGCAGTCATAAACTCAATTCTGCAATTGCACAGGCATACTATGCAAAACAGCAGGGATTAAAGGGAGTTACAACAGAGACAGGTGCAGGACAGTGGGGAACAGCACTTTCGATGGCATGTTCTTATTTTGATTTAGATTGTCAGGTTTATATGGTAAAGTGTTCTTATGAGCAGAAACCGTTCAGACGTGAAGTTATGCGTACATATGGTGCATCTGTAACCCCGTCACCGTCTATGAAGACCAATGTCGGACGTAAAATCAATGAAGAATTTCCGGGAACAACAGGAAGCCTTGGCTGTGCGATTTCAGAAGCAGTTGAAGCAGCAACAAGTCAGGAAGGTTATCGTTATGTATTAGGTTCTGTGCTGACACAGGTATTATTACATCAGTCTATTATCGGTCTTGAAACCAAGGCGGCACTGGACAAATACGGTGTAAAGGCAGATATGATTATTGGCTGTGCAGGCGGCGGTTCTAATCTCGGTGGATTAATCTCTCCGTTTGCAGGACAGATGCTGCGCGGGGAAGCCGATTACAAGTTGATTGCAGTCGAACCGGCATCCTGCCCAAGTCTTACAAGAGGAAAATACGCATACGATTTCTGTGATACAGGTAAAGTATGCCCATTAGCAAAAATGTATACACTCGGCAGTGGATTTATTCCGTCCGCAAACCATGCAGGCGGACTGCGTTATCATGGAATGAGTTCTGTAGTTTCCGAATTATACGACCAGGGACTCATTGAAGCAAGAAGCGTAGAACAGACAGAAGTATTTAAGGCAGCAGAACAGTTTGCACGGATTGAAGGAATTCTTCCGGCACCGGAAAGCAGTCATGCAATTAAAGTGGCAATTGATGAAGCACTCAAGTGCAAAGAAACCGGTGAAGAAAAGAATATTGTATTCGGACTTACAGGTACAGGCTACTTCGATATGTTTGCATATCAGCGTTACAACGACCATGAAATGTCAGATTACATTCCGACAGACGAAGAACTGCAAAAGTCACTGTCTACCCTTCCTGTAGTAGAGTAGGAGTATCAGTGTAATCAAAAATCCGGTATACAGAACGGATTCGTACGGATACAGAGTGCCTGCGGTAGGAGAGCAGGAAAAAGACAGGATATATAACTTCGTGCCTGCCGGGCAGTGCGGACGGTATTTGGATAAAATATCCGGCGGAACAGTGAAAGTATTAGAACTGTTTCTGCCGGATATTTTAAATGAAAGTACATTTTTGACAGTCTACAAATGAATTGTCCGGTATATTGGAAACAAAAGAGAGCAAAAAGCGGGGAAAGGCGTAAAATAAAAAGGAAGCATAATATACGTAAAAACAGCGTAAAAAGGCGGTGTGAGAGCAGAAAAACAGCGGATAAATAAAAAAGTTGAAAAAATTGAAAAAAGTTGTTGACAAGTAGCAGACGAGGTGATATTATAAACAAGTCGTCAGCGATGAGCAACAACGCAGACATGACAAAAAGAATATGGAGAGGTACCGAAGTGGTCATAACGGGGCGGTCTTGAAAACCGTTTGT
>ERZ773165.1074-NODE-1074-length-17793-cov-4.394069_pt1 | contig 17793 bp, 18 predicted proteins | sample MGYA00581003_ERZ773165 | MGnify/ENA primary metagenome ERZ773165 (study PRJEB29015, sample SAMEA2737817) | human gut metagenome | biome: human gut; feature: human-associated habitat; material: faeces | place: China | collected 2012 ... | reverse complement strand
AAAGTGCGTATAAAGACGCAGCTGGACTGTGGAAAGAGGATATGTGGCGTTCCTATGTGGCTAATGCCTTCAATCTAGTTATGAATATCTTTTTGGTTCAGAAGATTGGAGTTTATGGCATTCTTTTGTCAACAATTTTAGCGTTAACGATAATCACATATCCCTGGCAGACATGGATGATTCATAAAAAATTGTTCCATTGCAGTATGTGGATGTATATAAAAAGGCTCGGGCTCTATACGATAATTACTTCTGTGGCATGCGTGATAACCTATGGAATTTGTGGATTGGTGTCAGGAAATGGAGTCGCAGAATTTTTTGTTAAAATCATGATTTGCGTAATTCTTCCCAATGTCATTTTCTTTGTATGTACTTTTAGAATGAAGGAGTTTTCGGAAATGGTTAAAATTGCACAGAAAATATTGGGGAGAAAGTAAAGAAATGAAACACGCATACCTTATTATGGCACACGATGATGAGTGGCTTTTGAAAAAGATTTTGAAACTATTGGATTCATCGTTAAATGACATTTATTTGCACTTGGATAGAAAATTTGATGTGAATGTCAATGAAATTAAAAATAATGTGAAATTGTCAAAAATATATTGTATTCCGCGTATGGATATAAAATGGGGGGGGGTAGAACAAGTTAAATGCGAACTTTCACTTTTGAAATGTGCAATTCAGAATGGGCCATATAAATATTATCATCTTTTGTCGGGACATGATTTGCCAATTAAAAGTCAAGAAGAAATACATCGATATTTTGAAATGAATGAGAAGAATTATGTCGCATTCTATCGTCCTGAGATGAAATATGATACGCTCTTTGACTACAAAATATATCATATTCCATTTAAGAAGTATGTCTTGATTCGCTTGTCAAGAAGAATACAGCGTTTTCTCAGAATCGATAGGATAAAAAATCAAAAATGAAGTATATGAAAGGATCACAGTGGTTTTCAATTACAGATGATGCGGCAAAATATGTTGTATCAAAAGAAAAACGAATACTATTGATGTTTTCTTACACAAGATGCCCGGATGAAGAATATTATACAATTCTCAATTTCGTGACACTTTAAATACAGACTATCAAGATATAAAATATCGAACACTATTAAGCGAGAAAACTATGGCAAATTTAAGAATGATAGATTGGCCTGATGAACTAGGCACTGCACATCCGAGAACGTTTATCGCGGAAGACTATGATACTCTGATGAAATGCAAAGCTTTGTTTGCAAGAAAATTTGATTCGAAAGTAGATTCCAAAATCATAAAACTAATTTGTCAATCCCTAGAAAATGGCTGAAAATACTAAGTTAAACAAATTTGGGACAGAACTTATGAATGCCAATATGATAGACGTTCAATCTGCTTAATGCTATGCTCAGAATTATCGGGAAGAAGTAGATAAAACAGAGTCTTTCTAAATTCATAAGTAACGGAGATTGAGTGCCTTGAATGAGAATTAAGAATGAACCGGATTTGAATAAGCCGAGAAACCTCGCAAAAAGTGTGACTGTGGAATAAATGGTAAGAGGAAAAATATGAATACAACATTACTTATCATGGCAGCCGGTATCGGCAGCCGTTTCGGAACAGGAATCAAACAGTTAGAGCCGGTGGATGATGCTGGACCATATTATCATGGACTATTCGATTCATGATGCAATCGAGGCTGGCTTCAACCATGTAGTATTTATCATCCGCAAGGATATCGAGAAGGAATTCAAAGAGGTCATCGGTGATCGCATTGCCTCCATTTGCTCTTCTCATAATGTAACTGTGGACTATGCTTTCCAGGATATTAACGATATCCCGGGAACTCTGCCGGAAGGTCGCACGAAGCCGTGGGGAACCGGTCAGGCCGTGCTTGCTGCTAAAAATGTGATTGATACTCCATTCATTGTGATCAATGCAGACGATTACTATGGCAAGGAAGGTTTCAAAGCCGTACATGAGTATCTGGTGAATGGTGGCAAGTCCTGCATGGCAGGCTTTGTTCTGAAGAATACTCTGTCCGATAACGGTGGTGTGACTCGTGGTATCTGCAAGATGGATGAGCAGAACAATCTGACGGAAGTTGTGGAGACCAAGAACATTGTAAAGACCGCAACTGGAGCGGAAGCAGACGGCGTGGCTGTGGATGTAAATTCTCTGGTTTCCATGAACATGTGGGGATTGACTCCGGAGTTCCTGGATGTACTGGAGGAAGGCTTCAAAGAGTTCTTTGAGAAAGAAGTTCCGGGCAATCCGCTGAAAGCAGAGTATCTGATCCCTATCTTCATCGGCGAACTGCTGGAGCAGGGAAAGATGTCCGTAAAAGTTCTGAAGACCAACGACACCTGGTATGGTATGACCTACCATGAGGATGTTGCAGCTGTAAAGGACAGCTTCAAGAAGATGTTGGAGAACGGCGTGTATAAGGCCGACCTGTTCAGTGATCTGTAAACGACGATGAAAGAAACGATTGATTTACTCGGAAAGATCATCACAAACATCCTGACTGCTCTCTATGATAAGGCTGCCAAGAAACTGTTGGCCAATAAACAGATTTTGGCGCAAATTATGAAGAACTGCGTGAATGAGTACAGTGCCTGCTCCGTAGATGAAATTGCAGAGAAGTATATCGAAGGAACTCCGGAAGTGGGCACAGTTGGTGTTCATGTGGATGATACAAACAGACCTAAGAAAACTGCTGGTGTAATTACCGGAAGCAATAATGAGGATTCTACGCTGACGGAGGGAACCATCAATTATGATGTTCGGTTCGATGCAATCGCACCAGCATCAGAAGGTTCTACTGCACAGAAAGATGTGATACGTCTTATTATCAATGTAGAAGCGCAGACCGCTTTTAATCCGGGATACCCGTTGACAAAGCGTGCAATCTATTATTGCAGCAGGATGATTTCTGCACAGCACGGTCTGATATTTACAAATTCGGAATATGGGAAAATCCGAAAAGTGTACTCTATCTGGGTCTGTACACATCCAACCAAAGAGTTTCAAAATACTATGATTCGTTATTCCATTCGGCCAGAGCAGTTGATTGGAAATGCTGTTGAAAAATCGGAAAACTACGATTTGATGAGCGTTGTAACGATTTGTCTTGGAGAGCCGGGTACAGAAAACTATACAGGAATTGTAAAATTTATGGATGTGCTGCTCTCTTCATCCAGAGCAGCTACAGAGAAAAAGAAAATTCTTGAAGAAGAATTTGGCGTTGCAATGAACGAAGAACTGGAAAGAGAGGTGCTTGTTATGTGCAACCTTAGTCAGGGGGTAAAGGCCGAAGGCATTAGCATTGGTGAGATGCGGATGCTGGTTAAGCAGGTGAGAAAGGGCCGTGTGACGATTGAAGAAGCAGCGGAAGACGCTGGAATGACAGTAGAAGAGTTCAAGAAAATCTTGGAAAACACTCCGCTGCAGGCAGTCTAAGATAAAATCATATAGAGTAACAGTTAAGCCCTATAAGGCTTAGAGCGGTTCGATACCGACTGAAAGCCTTGTAGGGCTTATTTTTTTTGCTTTTTTTCAAATTTATTTGTGAAAAAAGTTGTCCAAGACTTGACATCGGCCGGCATTGATTGGCAGCGCGAGAAATGGCAATCAGGACTTGGTTCTAAGTTTATCCACCAAGGCGAAAAAAATGCTGCGAAATATGCGGACGAGGTCATTGTTCTGAGCAAAGGAGTGCAGGACTATTTTAAGGAAACTTATGGAAGAGAAACGCACTTTATCCCTAATGGCGTGAATAGGCCGCAGATTCGGAAAGCAAGTCTGATTACAGATAAGTTCGGGCTGAAAAAAGACTCATACATATTGTTCCTCGGTCGTCTGGTGCCAGAAAAGGGTATTCGATATCTGGTTGAGGCCTTCAAGAATGTCAAGACAGATAAAAAGATGGTCATCGCAGGCGGTTCCAGTGATACAGATTCCTTTATGGGGGAATTGAAAAAACTGGCGAAGGGTGATGATCGGATTCTCTTTACCGGGTTTGTACAGGGAGCGATGTTGGAGGAACTGTACAGCAATGCTTACATCTACACGCTGCCGTCTGATTTGGAAGGAATGCCCCTAAGTCTACTGGAAGCAATGAGCTACGGCAACTGCTGTTTGGTTTCGGATATTCCGGAGTGCGCAGAGGTTGTGGAAGATAAGGCATTGATTTTCAAAAAGTCGGATGTAAAGGACTTGCAAGAAAAATTGCAAGACGCCTGTGACCATCCTGAAATGGTTATGAAAATGAAAAAACAGGCAGCTGACTTTATCTGCGAGAAATATAACTGGGATGAAGTTGTAAAGGAAACGATGAAGTTATACACAAGAAAATAAAATATTCGAGTCAACTGTTCCAATAAAAATAGTAAGACACAATATACACTCTTCGAAAATTAATAAGGAGACAAATGCAATGAGTACAATAAATTTGGATAATAAAACTATTTTAGTCACAGGCGCAGTGGGCTTTATAGGTTCCAACCTTGTGAAGCGAATCTATCAGGAGGCTCCTTCTGCTACGGTTATTGGCATCGACAATATGAATGCCTACTATGATGTGGCACTGAAAGAGTTCCGTCTGAACGAGCTGGCCAAGTATCCCACATTTACTTTTGTAAAAGGCAATATCGCTGATAAGGAACTGATCACCGAGCTGTTCGAGAAGTACAAGCCGTCTGTGGTCGTTAACCTTGCAGCACAGGCTGGTGTGCGCTACTCCATTACCAACCCGAATGCTTATGTGGAATCCAACTTGGTCGGCTTTTTCAATATCCTCGAAGCCTGCCGTCATAACCCTGTAGAGCATTTGGTTTATGCTTCTTCTTCCTCCGTCTACGGTTCCAACAAGAAGGTTCCGTACAGTACGGATGATAAAGTTGATAATCCGGTTTCCCTTTATGCAGCTACCAAGAAATCTAATGAGTTGATGGCTCATGCCTATTCGAAGCTCTATAATATTCCGTCCACTGGCCTGCGTTTCTTCACTGTGTATGGTCCTGCAGGTCGTCCCGATATGGCTTACTTTGGGTTCACCAACAAACTGGTGAAGGGTGAAACCATCAAAATATTCAACTATGGCAACTGCAAGCGTGATTTTACTTATGTCGATGACATTGTCGAGGGTGTTGTTCGTGTGATGAAGAAGGCTCCGGACAAGAAGAACGGTGAAGACGGTCTGCCGATTCCGCCGTATGCCGTTTACAATATTGGCAATCAGAACCCAGAGAACCTGCTGGACTTCGTGGAGATTCTGAGTGAGGAGTTGGTTAGAGCAAAGGTTCTGCCGGAAGATTATGACTTCGAGGCTCACAAGGAGCTGGTTCCGATGCAACCTGGTGATGTACCGGTGACCTATGCAGATACCAGCGCGCTGGAGCGTGACTTCGGATATAAGCCCTCTACGAGCTTGCGCGAGGGTTTACGGAAGTTCGCTGAGTGGTACGCAAAGTTTTACAAATAACGAAGAATAGGAAAACAAACCGATGAAGTGTGTTGAGGTTTACAAGGAATTATACCATCAGGAGCCGTTTGATGTGGCGTTCTGCCCGTACCGTATCAGTCCGCTTGGAGCGCATATCGACCATCAGTACGGAAAAATCAATGGTCTGGCAATCGACAAGGGAATCCACATGGCCTACCACCCGAAACAGAATGGTGTGGTGGAGCTGCAGTCGTTGAACTTCCCGAAGCGTGCCCAGTTCTTTGTAAATGCAGTGCCGGAAGAAAAGCAGGGAGACTGGGCTGATCATCTGCGTGGTGCTGCAAAGATGCTGGGAGAAAAGTACCGCCTGAAAGTTGGTCTGTCTGGCATCATCGAGGGTAGCCTGCCGATTGGCGGTTTGTCCTCGTCGGCTTCGGTCATTATTTGCTTTTTGTCTGCATTGTGTAAAGTGAACGGCATCCAGCTGGAGCCGATGGAGATGATTCTCACGGCAAAGGCGGCGGAAAACCAGTATGTTGGCGTTTCTTGCGGCAAGCTCGACCAGAGCTGCGAAGTTCTTTCTAAGAAAAACCATCTACTGTACCTCGACACGAAAGATGACAGCTATGAACTGATCCCTACCAGCGAGAAGATGAAGCCCTACAAGGTTGCAATTTTCTTCTCTGGTTTGGAGCGTTCACTTAAAAACTCCAAGTACAATCTGCGGCAGGACGAGTGCAAGGCTGCGGCCTATGCACTGATGGGCTATGCAGGCATGGACTATGACACCTTTGCAAATACCCGACTGCGCGATGTGCCGTATGAGGTGTTTGAAGCCTATAAAGACCGTCTGCCAGAACTGTGGCGCAGACGAGCAGAACACTATTATAGCGAGTTCGCCCGTGCCGAAAAGGGTGCAGAACTGTGGCGTAAAGGTGATTTGGAGGGCTACGGTCAGCTTGTTTTTGAAAGCGGAAAATCCTCTATTTACAGCTACGAGTGTGGCTGCGATGAACTGAAAAAGCTATATGAAATCATGGTTGATACCGATGGTATCTACGGTGGTCGCTTCTCTGGTGCAGGATTCAAAGGCTGCTGTATGGCACTGATCGACCCGGACAAGGCCAAAGATATTGAAGCAAGGGTGACAGTAGCGTATTTGAAAGAGTTCCCGGCACTGGAAGGTAAGTACAGTTTCCATCTGTGCGAGAGTGCCGATGGTGTGGAACTGTAAGAGGAGAGTACACAGATGAAATGCTTGATTTTGGCAGCGGGCTACGCTACACGGCTTTATCCACTGACCGAGAATTTCCCGAAGCCGCTCCTGAAAGTGGGCGAGAAGTCCATCCTTGATTGGTTGGTGGATGATTTGGTGGACACTACCGGCATTGACGAATTTGTGGTGATTTCCAACCACAAGTTTGCACAGCATTTTGAGAACTGGAAGAACGAGAAGGTAAGAACGCGGCCCTATGAAATCACTGTAATCGACGATGGCACAAGCACCAATGAAACTCGTCTGGGAGCAGTCAAAGATATTCAGCTGGCGGTGGAAAAGCTGAATTTAGCTGATGATTTGCTGGTTATGGCTGGCGACAATGTGCTGGATTTCAGTCTTTCCAAGTTCGTGGAGTTCGCAAAGGAAAAGGATACTTCCTGTGTGATGTGCCATGTGGAAAATGAACTGAAAAAGCAGCAGAAAACGGCGATCATCACGTTGGATGGCAATGACCTGATTACCAGCTATGAGGAAAAGCCGAAAGAGCCGAAAGGAAATCTGGCTGTGCCGCCGTTCTATTGCTACCGTGCCTGTGATGTAAAGCGGATTCAGGAAGCACTGGACAATGGCTGCGGTTATGACGCACCAGGTAGCTTTGCCGCATGGCTGAGCAAACAGACCCCAATGCACGCTTACGTTATGCCGGGAAAACGGTATGACATTGGCGATATTAACAGCTATGAGTATGTGAAGAGTGTGTTCTCAAGATAAGTATACAAGGGAGAAAGTAATAATGAAGGAGTTTAAAGATTTGAAAATTGCCGTGGCCGGTACGGGATATGTTGGGCTTTCGCTGGCAGTGTTGCTGGCACAGCACCATCAGGTAACGGCTTTGGATATCGTTCCTGAGAAGGTGGAGATGATCAATAACAAGAAATCTCCGATTCGGGATGAGTACATTGAGAAGTATCTGGCAGAAAAGGAGCTGGATCTGACTGCAACTCTGGATGCCAAGGAAGCGTATTCTGATGCTGATTTTGTTGTCATTGCAGCTCCTACCAACTATGACAGCAAGAAAAACTTTTTTGACACCAGCGCTGTGGAAGCTGTGATAAAGCTGGTTATCGAGTACAATCCGGAAGCTATTATGGTGATAAAGTCCACGATTCCTGTTGGCTTCACAGCAAGTGTCCGCGAAAAATATCACTGCGACAATATTATCTTCAGCCCGGAATTTCTGCGTGAGAGCAAGGCTCTGTATGATAATCTTTACCCTTCCCGTATCATCGTTGGTACGGATGTAGAAAACGCTCGGCTGGTAAAAGCTGCACATACTTTTGCTGAATTGCTTCAGGAAGGTGCAATCAAGGAAAACATTGACACTCTGTTCATGGGCTTTACCGAAGCAGAAGCGGTTAAGTTGTTTGCTAATACTTATCTGGCTCTGCGTGTTAGCTACTTCAATGAACTGGATACCTATGCAGAGATGAAGGGGCTGAACACTCAGCAGATCATCAATGGCGTTTGCCTTGATCCTCGTATTGGTACTCATTACAATAACCCGTCCTTCGGATATGGCGGCTATTGCCTTCCCAAGGATACAAAGCAGCTGCTGGCGAACTACGCAGATGTGCCGGAGAACCTGATTGAAGCTATTGTCGAGAGTAATAGAACTCGTAAGGATTTCATCGCTGACCGCGTACTGGAAATTGCTGGCGCTTACGAAGCCAATGATAGCTGGGACGAGAGCAAGGAAAAGGAAGTTGTGGTCGGTGTTTATCGCTTGACGATGAAGAGCAACAGCGATAACTTCCGTCAAAGTTCCATTCAGGGTGTCATGAAGCGCATTAAGGCAAAGGGCGCAACAGTTATCATCTATGAGCCTACGCTGAAAAATGGGGACACATTCTTTGGTAGCCGTGTTGTTAACGACTTGGAAGAGTTTAAGAAACAGAGCCAGGCAATCATTGCAAACCGTTACGATAAGAGCTTGGATGATGTGAAGGGAAAGGTTTATACGAGGGACTTGTTTGGTAGGGATTGAAGATGAAAAAGAAGTATCTTTTTGTTGTACCATCATTGTCAAAAGGTGGTGCTGAGCGAGTGGTTTCGATATTAGCAAGTGAACTGGTGAAACGGAATCGCAATGCAGTAATTGTGACACACTTTCGAACGGAAAAAGAGTATCCAATAAATAATGATGTCGAAGTTGTTTGCTTGTCAAACTTAAATGAAACAGAATACAGAGAAAAGATGAGCGCAATATATCTTATTAAATTGGCAAGAAAGCTTAGAAAAGAAATTGTCCGACAGAATCCGGATTATATACTTCCATTTTTGTGGACAACATGTGTAAGAACGGACTTTGCTTTGATGGGGTTAAGTCTGAAAGAGCGTGTGATTCAAACGGTAAGAAACAATCCCACAGTTTTTCCCAAAAACAGTGTAATGAAGAAATACCGAAACAGGCTGGTACAAAAATCAAGATTGACAATTGTGCAAAATAAGCAACAGAAACAGTATTTTCCAGAAGCACAGTGGGAGAAGATTAAAGTATTACCAAATCCAGTGTCTTTGGAATTACTGCAGGTGCAGCGTTGTGAAGATAAATCTCAATTTAAGGTTGTGGGTGTTGGTCGTTTAGAAAACCAAAAAAATTTTGATTTGTTAATCGATTCCGTAGCGATGGTATCTGAAAAGTACGAAAATATAAGGTTGGAAATTTATGGAGAAGGATCATTGAAAAAACAGCTTCAAGAACATATAGATCGCATAAATTTGGGACGGGTTGCTTTTTTGAAGGGACGTAGCAGTGACTACAACGAAATATATGGAGGGGCGTCTGCGTTCGTACTTTCATCGGATTTTGAAGGTATGCCCAATACCCTATTGGAAGCGATGGCGATAGGTTTGCCGTGTATTTCAACAGATTGTCCAACGGGTCCATCAGATATTATAGAGGATGGTAAAAATGGAATTCTTGTGCCGACAGGTGACAAGAATAGACTTGAACAGGCACTGGAAAATCTTATTGAGCAGAATGAATTGAGACTGAGTTTATCTAAAGCTGCTAAGCAAACAATTATTATGAATTATACACCTGAAAAGATAACACAAAGATTTATAGAAATTTGTGAATTATAATTTTAGAAATTGCAGGAGCAATATAGGCTGAACTCAATTAGTGAAAGGCAGATAAAGGATGCAATGAATATTTTACATTTGGAGTATTCTGGAAATACGGGGGGAATCGAAAAACTATGTAAGGATATTGGTGTAAATGCGAGAAACGACAAGCATTATTTTGTCTTTATACATGAGGGTGGCATCTTTTACGATTTAATGAAAGAAGCTGGATTGAATGTAATATGTTTGGGTTTTGAGAATAAGGATATCATAAAACTTTATAATGCAATTAAAGAATTGACAAATGAAAAGCGGATTGATGCGATTATTATTCATCACCCTTCTCCATTGGTATGGCTTTCGATGCTGCTATATTTAAAACTGTCACATGAAGCTAAAGTAGTTGTTTATGTTCATAACGTTTATGATGAAATAACAAAACATAGCCTGGCCAGGAAAAGTGTGTATAATGAACTTCTGAAAAAATGTGATGGTGCTATAGCAATATCCGGATTTGTAAAAAAAACAATAGTAGAGCATGCAGATATTCCTGAGAATAAAGTGAAAATTATATATAACGGCGTTGAATGTCCAAATCCAGTCAAATTACATAATGGAAATTTGAATAACCCTGTGAAAATTATTTATGTAGGACGCCTTATCGAAAAAAAAGGAGTTCAAGTACTCTTAAATGCTATAGAAAGATTAAAAGACAAAAATTCCTATGAAGTGCAGATTATAGGTGATGGTCCGTATAGAGCGGAGCTGGAAAAATTGAGTAATAGACTTCAAATCGAATGTTGTGTGCGGTTTTATGGAAATCAAAGCAATGTTAAGGAATGGTTGGAGCGGGCGGATATTTTTGTGCATCCTGCTATTTGGCAAGAGGGATTTGGTATAACGATAGCAGAAGCGTTGAGCTATGGCAAAATTTGTATTGCCAGCAATCGTGGAGCTATTCCTGAGATTATAGAGAGTAAAAAAAATGGATTTCTGTTTGAGGCAGAAGATTCGGATACACTTGCAAATATAATAAAGTATGTGTGCAGTACAATGTCAAAGGAGCAACGTTTGGAAATCCAAAAAAATGCTGTGGAACGTGCTCGGGATTTTAGCATTGAAAAATTAATGCAGCAGTTGCATGAATATCTTTTGTTTTTGAAAGGTAGAGAAGAATGATAAGAACAAAGGATGAGTTGAAAAGGTATATTGAATACGAAACTCGAAATTTTGATCATCCAATACTATTAAAGATCCCGGTTGATTTGTATGAGTCTCAAATTATTGCAAGGTATTTAATTCTGCTTAGAAAAACAGAGTACCATATCAATTGTGGTCATAAGATAAGAAAAATTTTTTACTTATTAAGATTAAAACGCAAACAGTGCAGATACGGTATTCATATACCGGTTAATGTTTTTGATAAAGGATTAAGCATTGCTCACCTTGGAACGATTGTGGTCAATGTAAACGCAAAAATAGGTAAAGACTGCCGTATACATGTAGGCGTAGTAATTGGCGCAAATGGTGAAAACGTTCGGGGGGGGGGGGCCTGTGTTAGGGGATAACATTTATTTGGGGCCAGGAGCTAAGATTTTTGGCCGGGTCGTGATAGCAGATGGCTGTAAGATTGGCGCAAATGCAGTTGTTAACAAATCATGTGAACAGAAGAACTCTGTATTGGTGGGTGTTCCAGCACAAAGAAAGGACGCACGATGACAGATATCCAAATGGATCACTATCGGTTGTTCGGTAGCGAAAAAGTGACGATAAAATCGTTTCGAGATTATCGATTTTTGTATATGTTTTGCTGGCGAAAAATTAAAACAAAGAGCTGGTTGACGATTCTGTACAAGTTAATCCTAAAAGATCTGCGAAAGCATTATCATATTGAAATACCCTATACAGTTGAAATCGGGGGGGGATTTTCAATGGATCATGCATACAACATTACAATTAACTCAAGAGCAAAAATCGGAAAAAATGTAACGATGTATAAAGGCGCAACGATTGGATGCGATACAGAAGGAGCACCAGTGATTGGAGATTTAGCTTATATTGGTTTGAATGCAGTGATCGTCGGGAAAGTGACAATTGGAGATGATGTTCTTTGTGCTGCAAATTCATTCATCAATTTTTGTGTTCCGGATCACTCTGTTGTACTGGGAAATCCTGGTCGTATCCACGCAAAGAAAAACGCAACAGCTGGATATTTGCTAAATATAGTGAGGCGTACAGATGAATAAAAAATTTGCACTCCCTAAAATAAAAAATGAACTATATCTTGGAATTTTAATTTTAATGCTGAAGGTTTATGGGGAAGCGTCCAGTATTCTGCCATTTTATAACGATAATTTTGATACGATGCTAGCAATGTTGGGTATTGCCTGCTTATTTTCTCATTGCCTAAGAATGCGTTATTATAGGAAGAAAGAATTTTTCTATTATGTTTTGTTTTCAATATTGGCATTGAGCAGTATACTTCTGGTTGGCAATTATAATATTTTTATTACAGTAGTCACTTGCTTGGCAATCCGAGGTGAAAAAACAGAGGATGTTATCAATTTCATCTTTAGATACGCAAGTCTTTTCTTTGGATTGCATTTACTGTATGCACTGCTGAGAATTCCTCTGACAGGAGATACATACGCAAAAATAATAAACGGAGTTGTGAGATATGACATGGGATTTGGACATCCGAATCGTTTTTCGATTTTGTTGTTTAATCTTTTGTTGATGTGGATCTGGCTTCACTTTTCTGAGATTAATTATACTGGACTCGCAGTGATATTTATTATTTCATTGATCAATTATAGCATAACGAGGACAAGAACAAATGAAATAGCGATTGCTATTTTATTGATGATTTTAGCACTGTATAGAAGATTTCCAAAGAAAATATCGCTCCTTTTAAGGTGGTTGGCGATGACCATTGTGCCCATGCTTTCGTTTTTATCGATGATGATGGTGATGCTCTACCAAAAAGGAAAAAATGTTTTTGCGGTGTCGTTGGACGCTATTCTTTCGGGAAGAATACGTTTGGGTGCATATGCGTATGAACACTATGGGCTAAGCCTCTTTGGAAAAAATCTAACAGATGTGAAGATTCAGTATGATGCTGTTTATGGTCTGAACGCTTTTACGTTTGATAATATTTATACAGATATTCTGATGCGACAAGGTGCTATATGGCTTCTTGTTATTGCTGTACTCTTTTATCGTCTTGCTCGAAAAAGAAATGATAGTTTTAATTTTGCGATTGTTGCATGGGGGATTTATGGAATTACAGAGGTTCACGGTTTAAATGTGTATATGTTATTTGTGATATTGCTTGTTAATGAGCTTTTTGAAAATAGTAGGCATGTAGAAATGGAATGTCGTGAACGAGAAGGAGTACAGAAGAGTATATGAAAAGGATTTGCGTATACGGTTGTTCAGAAACGTTCGGTGGGACAGAACGTTATTTGATGACAATGTATCAGGCAATTGATAGGACAGAGATCCAATTTGATTTTTTATTTCCGCATGATATAGGGGATATTTCATATAGAAATCAAATAGAGGCGCTTGGGGGAAAAATATATTGTGAATATTATAAATATAGTGAAAAAAAAGATGCTGATTTCATTTCGCCTGAAAAATTGATTTCTAAACATCCTGAGTGGGATGGGGTTTATGTGAATTGGCAAAGTGTGGATACGGCATATCGATTGATTATTGCAGCAAAAAAAATGAAATTGCAGTATCGGGTGATTCATGCACATAATAGCGACTACAATAGACCTTTTGGTTTAAAAGATAAAATATATGAACGATTTTTTTACTTGTCAAAAGACAAGTATGTGACAGATTATCTTGCTTGCTCAGAACAAGCTGGAAAGTGGCTTTTTAAAATGGAGAAGAAAAATTTTACAGTTATTCCAAATGCAGTTCCATTTGAAAAGTTTGCTTTTTCTAAAGAAAAACGTGATGCTGTTCGAATGAAGTATCAAATATCAGATCAAGAAATCGTTTTAGGCTTTTGTGGAAGATTGGTTGCACAAAAGAATCCAGAGTATTTGCTTCATATTTTTGAAGACGTACATAAGAAAGAGCCAAGGACAAAATTACTGATGGTTGGAGACGGCGTGATGCGAAAGGAGATAGAGAATCAAATTAGGGCACTGCATTTGCAAAAGAGCGTTATTATGACAGGCGCTGTTTCTAATGTTGAAAATTATATGCAAGCGATGGATTGTTTTTTGGTTCCATCAAGGTTTGAGGGCTTTGGAATTGTTCTCTTAGAGGCTCAAGCGGCAGGATTGCCGTGTTTTGCATCGAAAAATATTGTGCCGGAGGAAACGAATTTGACGGGGAATGTTTGCTTCATTAAATTAGAAGATGGTGCAGAAAAATGGGCGAATGTTATTTTGTCAAAGCCAATGAATCGATATGACGGAATGGATGAATTGTTAAACTCGGATTACACAGTAGATAAGGCTGCCAAGAAATTGATGAATATATTTGATTGTTAACACAAAGGACTCTTATGAAAAAAACTTTTGTTTCGGTTGTAGTACCCGTATACAATGTTGAGCCTTTTTTGCCAGAATGCGTTGAAAGTATTTTGGCGCAAACTTGGCAAAACTATGAAGTCATCTTGGTTGATGATGGGTCTACGGATTCATCTGGAAAGATGTGTGATGATTATGCAAGAAAAAACACGAGAGTGCGTGTGATCCATAAAAAAAATGGGGGATTGTCTTCTGCAAGAAATGCGGGCATTGATATTGCATTGGGCAACTATATTGCATTTGTAGATAGCGATGACGCTGTTCACCCGGATTATTTGAAGGTTTTAGTTGAAATTGCGGAAGGCTTGGATGCAGATTTGGTTGCTTGCGATTTTAATAAGGGCGAAGTTTGTAAATGGACCGAAGAGTCTGTTCCTCAATTTGAAACCAGACTGGGAAACGATATTCTAAAAAAAATGAATGATAAAGATGTGATCGTAACGGTTGCATGGAATAAACTATATCATAGGAAATTTTTCGATGAATATGGATTGCGCTATCCAGAAGGGAAAATTCACGAGGATATGTTTTTGACTCCTCAAGTGCTGCGGTTAGCAGATAAGATGGTGATAACGAGTCAAAAACTATATTTTTACAGGCAACGAGAAAACAGCATTATGAGTGCGGATTTCTCATTGAAGCAGTTGGATGGATTGGAAGCAATTAGGTTTAGAATTAAATTGTTTGAAAAGTGGAATGAATTACAGCTTTGGCAAAAAGAGTACGAGAGCTTAATTCGAAAGAGTAGGTACTTATACAAAAAAATGAAGGATACAATCTATGCGGATGAGTGCAAAAAAATCCGGAATGAAATGAAAAGTATATTACGAGATCCTACAGTATTTAATTGCTTGAGTTTGAAGTATAAAATGAAGCTTATTTTCTTTTTTATTTTTGAGAAATGAGAAACATGAAAACAAATGCGTTAAAGAAAAAAATTCAGAATACAATTGTTTACAAAAAAGTGAAATCCTGGATTATTTCAAAATTGTATATCTTCCCGGTTCAAAATAATAAGATTATATTTGACAATTTCGGGGGGAGAGGATTTGGCGATGATCCTAAGTATATTGCAGAGGAATTGCTGCAACTGAATCTAGGATTGAAAATCATTTGGGTGACGGCAAGTCCTAATATAAGCGTTCCGAGCGGAATTCAAATAGTTAAATATGGTACAATACGAGCGGCGTACCATTGGATTACAGCAAGAGTATGGGTCGATAATATTAAATCTACCATTCGTCCTCCGAAGAGAAAGGGACAATATTATATTCAAACGTGGCATTCAACACTTGGGTTCAAGAAAAACGAGGAAGATGCGGAGAACCTACCAATACGTTATATCGAGCAGGCAAAGGCAGATGGAAAACAAATCGACCTGATGTACTCTGATAACGATTTTCGATGCGATAAGTATCGTAATCACTTTTGGTATTCGGGTGAGGTGCTGAAGTGTGATGTTCCACGTACTGGAGCACTGCTAAAAGAAAACAAAATGCGGATTAATAAGGTCTATTGTGAATTAAAAGTTAATCCGAAGCGTAAGATTGTCCTTTATGCACCCACATTTAGAAAAAACGTTGACAAAACGGTATACTATGTGAATGCAGATGCTATATGCAAGATGCTGGAGAAAAAATTTGGAGAATCATTTACTTTTGCTTTAAGGTTGCACCCTAACAATGCTGATATTGCAGATGAAATTGCAAAAGAAATGAATGTTGTCAATGCGACTAAATACCCAGATATGCAGGAGCTGCTAGTGGCGTCAGCTGTTTTGATTACAGATTATTCGGGGTGTATGTTTGACTTTGGATTTGCTCGAAAACCGGTTTTTTTATTGGCAAAAGATGTAGAACGATACATTAAAGAAGAAAGAAAATGGTATTTTGGTTTAGACGAGGTTCCATTTACTTTGAGTCGATCGGAAAAAGAGCTGTGTGAGAGTGTCGAAAAATTTGATAAAGAAGAATATAAGCATCAATGTGAAATATTTGAAAAGAAGATAGGTTTTTCGGATTCTGGAAATGGTGCAAAAATTATTGCAGATCGAATAGTAGATCAAATGAGAAGGAGTTTGTGATAAATGGCAAGCAGGACAAAAAATGCAGTGCGTAATATAGGGTGGGGAATCACTTATAAAGTGTCAACTTTATTATTGCCGTTCGTTGTTAGGACGGTAATGATTTACTCGCTCGGTTCAGAATATTTGGGCTTGAGCAGTCTGTTCACATCGGTGCTTAATGTTTTGAGTCTTGCCGAACTGGGCGTAGGAAGCGCAATGGTTTATGCGATGTATAAGCCCGTGGCAGAAAATGATACCGATACTGTTTGTGCGCTTTTGAACCTATATAGAAAAATCTATAAAATTATCGGAACTATTATTATAGTAATGGGAATGGCAATCATGCCATTCCTAAGGAACTTTATTTCCGGAGATACGCCGGATGATGTTAATATTTATACGCTGTTTACAATTTATCTTTTCAACACGGCGGGTAGTTACTTGCTGTTCGCATATCAAGCATCCGTATTGAATGCAAGCCAAAGAAGTGATGTGGCAAGCAAAGTAAATATGTTTACTGGAATCATAAAGAATCTTCTGCAGATTATAGTGTTGCTCTTTTGGCGTAATTATTATGGCTACGTGATTCTTTTGCCAATAACCTCTTGTGCTGCCAATATTATTCTTGCAGTTTGTGCTCGAAATATGTACCCACAGTATGTTTGCCGCGGAAAAGTAAAACCACAATTAGCAAAGGAAATCAAAGGAAAAGTCATGGCATTGTTTGCGGTTAAGATAACGAGTGTTATCTACAATTCGGTGGACAGTATTGTGATTTCTGCGTTTTTGGGTCTAGTGGCATTGGCGAAATATAACAACTATTATTATATTATGAATGCTGTTATATCGATTGTAACAGTTGTATTCACATCCATTGTTTCTTCTATAGGAAATAGTATAGTTCTCGAAAGTGATGAGAAGAATTATAAGGACTATATGAATCTGTCTTTTGTCAATGCATGGATTGTGGGATGGTGTACTGTTTGCCATCCTTTACTCCTTTGATACGGCGGATTGCATCAGAATGTCCCTGGCTGACACCTTTGCCCCAGAATGTATAATCTTTTCCGTTTGTCAGGATCGCATTTGCATAAAGACGGTTCAGGGAGAACATTCCCGGATCCCAGCCTACAGAAATAATTCCAACATGACCGCTCTCAGAAGCTGCTTTGTCCACATTTGCAAAATGTTCTGGGATTCTCTTATGGGTATCAAAGCTGTCTACCACATTGAACCACTGGGCATACTTAGGTGTCTGCTCCGGCAGATCAGTAGCACTTCCGCCGCAAAGAATCATAACATCAATCTGATCTTTCATCTTCTCAGCATCATCTACAGAATATACCTTCGCTGTTTCAGTCAGGATCTTAACCGTTTCAGGAGCACGACGGGTAAATAC
>ERZ773165.1045-NODE-1045-length-18215-cov-5.739482_pt1 | contig 18215 bp, 14 predicted proteins | sample MGYA00581003_ERZ773165 | MGnify/ENA primary metagenome ERZ773165 (study PRJEB29015, sample SAMEA2737817) | human gut metagenome | biome: human gut; feature: human-associated habitat; material: faeces | place: China | collected 2012 ... | reverse complement strand
CCGCAGGCTGCGATTTGTCCACGGCTTTCAGGTCAACGGGCTCGCCGAGAAGCTTTTCTATATTTACGGATTTTGTCTGCGTCGTGTTTTTGACGCAGATGTTTTTGTATGTGTTGGTCGCGTTGGCTTTTCCGTATTTTGTTTCAACTATCTTGCCGTCGCCTTTTTCGGATTTGTGTTTCGATTCAAATTCCGCCATCGCCGCTAAAATATCCGAGGGTGTCGCCGTGATGTCAAAGCTCTTTTTCGTTTCGCTCGCTTTCTCTTCCGATTCCGGCGCGTTTCTGCTCTGCACTGTGGCGCTCGCCTGAGCTTCATTCTCTGTGGTCTCTGTTTTGTCCTTGACGGAAGGGGAGTTCTCTTTTATGTATTCTATCCCGCCTTCGGGCATGGCAAGTCCCGCGCTTATCAGCGCAAGCTTCGTTCCGCCGACCCCGAACAGCAGCAGCGACGCCGTGAGAATGACCGTTATTGCGAGGGCAGGCAGCCCGCCGGCAAACGACGGCAGACGGAATGTGCGGTATATTTTTGTCTTTCTTCCTTTTTTCATTTTTGATTATCGCGCCTTTCATCATGCTGTGAAAATTATATGATGAAATTTCCGTGGTTATGTTAGTTTGACTTCAAACAGTGTGAATATTCACTGAATGGTATATTGCAATTGTGAATAAACAGTTAACAAGCAGCGCTACGAATTACAAAGATATATTTATATCAGAATTAAAATGACGAGTTTTCAACAGTTTCCACACAGTTATCCACATTGTCAAGTGATTTGCTTTACACTTTTGCTATATTCATCGAGACTGAATAATATCCGTAATATTCATTTATCTCGCCCATTCCTGTTTGATAAAAGAATATTTCCGAGAGGGTGTTCATGCGCCGCGAAGCTATAAAAAGAAATATAAGCGCCACCGTCAGCACGGCTGCGGCAGTCCACATTCTGATTATTTTTTCGTTCGGATTTTGCCGCATATTTCTCCCGCCCTTTCTCTTTTGCTATTCTCTGCACGGTATTCGGCAAAATTCAATGTAAAATATTACTCTTGACGAAAGCATAAAAAAGATATATAATATGTTTGAACAAATGTTCGGATTAAGGAGGGCGAACACCGATGGGGGACAGGGTTATTCTGCACTGCGATCTCGATAACTTTTTTGCCTCGGTGGAGTGTACCTTCAGACCCGAACTGCGCGATGTGCCGATGGCAGTCTGCGGCAGTGAGAGCGACAGGCACGGAATAGTGCTCGCGAAAAATCAGCTCGCCAAAAAGGCGGGCGTGAAAACCGCGCAGACCGTCTGGCAGGCGCGCTCGATTTGCCCTCAGCTCGTCTGTGTGCCGCCGCATATGGATAAATACCGCGAGTTCTCCGTCCTTGCAAGACAAATATATCTAAGATATACCGACCTCGTTGAGCCGTTCAGTATTGACGAGTGCTGGCTCGATGTGACCGGCAGCTCTTTGCTCTTCGGCTCAGGGGAGGAGATAGCGCAAAGAATCTCCGCCGATATGCAAAACGAACTCGGGATAACAGTCTCGATCGGCGTCAGCTTCTGCAAATTTTTCTCAAAGCTTTCAAGCGATATCAATAAGCCGAACGGCATATTCTCGGCGAACCGCGGCGACTATCTATCCGCGCCCGGTGACGGAGCTCATGGGCGTCGGCGGCTCAACGCGCGACAAGCTCTTTTCGGTCGGCATATTTACTATCGGCGACCTCGCCGCCGCATCAAATGAACTTGTCAAACAACTGCTCGGCAAGCCAGGAGATTATCTTTTGAAGGCCGTCCGTGGACTTGACTGCGATCCTGTCCGCCGTTACGGCGACAAGCCTGCGCCAAAAAGCATCGGGCGCAGCGTGACTCTGCCCGAAGATGTTACAGACGCTCTGCGCGTGCGCGGAATTTTCGCCGAGCTTGCCGATGATATATCCTCGAAGTTGCGCCGCGAGGGGATGCTCGCCGGTGCGGTTCAGGTGCAGATAAAAGACAATACTTTCAAAACCTCTCAGTATCAGAAAAAGCTTTCAAACCCGACCCGCATCGCCGATGAACTTCTTTCGGCGGCGATAGGGCTTGTTCGCTCGAATAACGCCTTGCGCGTGCCCGCGCGCCTTGTCGGCATGACCGCTTGCGACCTTGTCGGCGAGGATGAGGGCTTTCAGCTCTCATTTGACTTCGACCAGACTCACGCCGACAGCATGGAACAGCTCGGCAGCCGCGTCGACGGTCTGAGGGACAAGTACGGCAAGCAGATAATCAGGCGTGCGTCTCAGCTCAATAGTGAGCAAAAAGAATCAAAAGATCCAGTAAATGATAATGATTCATATTATTTTATATATGATGGAAAGAAATTTAATGCAGGAGATAAAATTTCTAGTATAGAAGAAAAAACAGATTTAGTTGTAAGAGAAAGAGAAAAAACAGAAGATGTTCCAGCAAATAAATATATGATTGGTGCAGGATATATACAAACTGCAGATAAAAAAACGTCTTTTTATGTAACACCTTATAATACAGAAAGTTCTGCAGTAAAAGTTCCAGATACATCTATAGGAGGATTTGACTTAGATGAAGATAATTTAAAATATGACAGTAAATTAGCTGATGTTGAAGTTGTCGGAGGATTAAAATTAGGATCTTCACTTGATGATGTAAAAAAAGTATTTGGGGAAACTGAAGAGATATATGAAGGAACAAATTATGATCAATATACATATAAATCTAAAGAAGTATATAGAAATTATGAATTCAAATTCAGCAAAGATGAGAAAAAAGTTATAGAAATTAAATGGAAAAATTTAGTTTTTGATAAATAAGAAAATGTAAAAATTAGTTACAAAAATGTTGGGGATAAAACTCCAACATTTTTTAATAATTTAAGAATTATCCAAAATTAATAGCTTGTTTACATATTATAAATACTAGTCACAAGAACAGAAAAAAGCACTATTGAAATTTTACTAAAATAAATATACAATATAAAAAAATTACAAAAGAGGTGCAATATGGCATATATAGAATTTAAAAATGTTATTAAAGAATATAAAATGGGAGAAATTACAATAAAGGCTCTAGATGATACAAATTTTGAAATTGAAAAAGGAGAGCTTGTTGTAATTGTTGGACCATCTGGTGCTGGAAAGACTACTACTTTAAATATATTAGGTGGTATGGATTCAGCAACAAGTGGTCTTGTTTTGGTTGATGGAAAAAATGTAACGAAACTAAAAAATAAAGAGCTTATACAATATAGAAGAAATGATATTGGTTTTGTATTTCAATTTTATAATTTAGTTCAAAATTTAACTGCAAAGGAAAATGTTGAATTGGCGACTGAAATTTGTAATGATTCTTTAAATGTAGATGAAGTTATAGAAAAGGTTGGCCTAAAAGACAGAAAAAATAATTTTCCATCACAACTTTCAGGTGGAGAACAGCAAAGAGTTGCTATTGCAAGAGCTATAGCTAAAAATCCTAAATTGCTTTTATGTGATGAACCAACAGGTGCTTTAGATTATAAAACTGGTAAACAGATATTAAAATTATTGCAAGATACTGCAAGAAAAGAAAATATGACAGTTTTAATAATAACACATAATGGCGCATTAGCTCCTATGGCAGATAGAATTATAAGATTTAAAAATGGTAGTGTTGAAAGTATGGAAATAAATCCAAATCCTAAGCCAATTGAAGAAATTGAATGGTAAAGGAGTGTGTTTATGAAAAGAGCTTTAGTTAAAGATAGCGTAAAACAAATAAAAAATACATTAAAAAGATTTATTTCTATATTAATGATGGCATTTTTAGGAGTGGGATTCTTTGCTGGTATAAAAGCAACTTCACCAGATATGATTGATACAATAGACAGATATTATAAAGAGCAAAACATATATGATTTAGAAATTGTATCTACATTGGGATTAACTAATGATGATTTAAATGAAATTGCTAAAATTGATGGAATAGATCAAGTTGAAGGAACATATGAAAAAGATGCCATAATTGAAAATGACAATGAAGAAATTGTTGTGAAATTATTATGTGCAAATAATATAAATGTTCCGGTAGTTTTAGAAGGAAATCTTCCAATAAATGAAGATGAATGTGTTGTGGAAGATAGTTTTTTGAAAACGAAAAATAAAAAAATTGGTGATTATATAGATTTAAAAGTTGAAGATTCTACAAATGATAATGGTGATAAAGTTAATTATTTAAAGCAAAATAAGTTAAAAATAGTTGGAACTGTAAAAAGTCCATTATATATATCAAGAAACAGAGGAACAAGTAATTTAGGCTCTGGATCTGTTGATTATTTTATGTATATATCTGATAAAAATATTAATGCAAATGATATATACACACGAATATATGCAAAAGTAAAAAATGCAAATGAATATACAACTTCAACAGATGAATATGAAAATTATATAGATAATATAACTGATAATGTTGAAAAAATTAAAGACCAAAGGGAACAAGCTAGATATAATCAATTAATTACATCTGCTACAAATAAATTAAATGATGCAGAGCAAACTTTTAATGAAGAAAAGCAAAATGGTCAAACTAAAATTGATGATGCGGAAAAAGAGCTTAATGATGGAAAAAAGAAAATTGAGTCTGCAGAAGCGAAAATTAGTAAAAATGAGAAAGAAGCGGAATCTAAGTTTTCATCTGCCGAAAAACAAATAAAATCTGCTAAAGAAGAAATAAGTAAATCTGAAAATGAGCTATCAAGTAAGGAAAAAGAAGTTAATTCGAAAATTGAAGAATATGAAAAACAAAAAAATGATTTAAATACAAAATTAAATGATGTAAATAGTGGAATAGATAAAATAAATGCAAATTATAAAAATATTGTGGAATCACTAAAAAATAATAATTTGCCAGCTGATCAAAGAAAACAATTAGAGCAGACTAAATCATCACTTGAACAACAACTGAATGAGTTAAATAAAAATAAAAATGAGCTGGAATCTGGCATTAAATCGATTGAATCCGGAATTTCAACAGCAAAAAGTGAAATTGAAAAAGCTAAAAATCAAATAAGCAATGGAAAAAAAGAATTACAAAAACAAGAAAACACCTTAAACGCAAGTAAAAAAGAGGCTCAAACCAAAATAGAAAATGCTAAAAAAGAGCTTGAACAGTCTAAAGAAAAAATAAAAAATGGTGAAGAAGAGCTTGAAAAGAGTAAAAATGAATATAATCAAAAAATTAATGATGCTGAAAAAGAATTAATTGATGCTAAATCAAAAATTGCAGATATAGAAAGTCCAAAATGGTACATTTTTGATAGATATAATAATGATGGATATAACAGTTATATTCAAGATACGCATAGTATAAAAAATTTAGGAAATGTTTTTCCAATTGTGTTTTTTATAGTAGCAACATTAATATCATTAAATTCAATGACAAGAATGGTAGAAGAGCAAAGAACTCAAATTGGAACATTAAAGGCATTAGGATATAATAAATTTCAAATAATAAGTAAGTATGTAATTTATGCAACATTAGCCACAGTAATAGGTGGAATTTTGGGTATGTGTGTAGGTTTTGTTTTAATTCCAACAATTATATTTAAAATGTACCAAATGATGTACCAAATATCCGTATTTAAAGCTGAATTTAATACGTTTTATGGTATGTTAGGATTAGGTCTTATAAGTATTTGTATAATAGGCGCAACAATATATTCTGCATTAAAAGAGCTTGGAAATACTCCAGCTACTTTAATGAGACCGAAATCTCCAAAAATAGGAAAGCGTGTATTGTTAGAGCATATACCATTTATATGGAAAAGGTTGTCTTTTACAAGAAAAGTTACAGTTCGAAATATATTTAGATATAAGAAGAGATTTTTAATGACAATAATAGGAATATTAGGATGTACAGCTCTTATTGTAACTGGATTTGGATTAAAAAATACAATAAAAAGTATAATCCCACTAGAATATGAAAATGTATTTAATTATGATATGCAAATTACATTAAAAAGTGGAAATGATGAAAATCAAAAAGATGAATATATTCAAGTGCTAAAAAATAAAGACGAAATTGAAAAGGTTGTAGCAACATATATGACATCAGTAACAGCTCAAAAAGATGATAAATCTGAAAGTTTAATAATGATAGTTCCAGATGATGAAAATAAACTTGAAGGATTAATAAATATAAAAGATGTCAAAACAAAAAATCAAGTAAGTTTAAAAGAAAACGAAATTTGTATAACAGATAAAGTAGCACAACTTTTAAATGTAAAACAAGGAGATACAGTAAAAATAAAAGATTTAGACGACAATGAAATAGATGTTAAAGTTTCTAATATTGTTGAAAATTATGTATATCATTATGCATATATGTCAAAGCAAACATATCAAAATCTATTCAAAAAGGATTACAGTACTAATATATTATTTACAAAAAATAAAGAATTATCAGAAGAAAAAATAAATGAATTATCAAAAGCAATAATGAATGATAATGAGGTTTCAGGTGTAAGTGTAATAAGTAATTTAACAAGTCAGATAGATAATATGATGAGCTCATTAAATTATGTTGTAATAATCTTAATAGTATCAGCAGGATTACTAGCATTTGTAGTATTATACAATTTACAAAATGTCAATATAAGTGAAAGAATACGAGAGCTCGCAACAATAAAAGTACTAGGCTTTTATGACAAAGAAGTATATTCATATGTAGCAAGAGAAACAATACTATTAACAATAATAGGAACAATACTAGGCTTAATAGGAGGCTATTTCCTAAACGCATTTATTCTAAAAACATGCGAAATAAATATGCTAAGATTCAAACCAACAATAGAACCAATAAGCTACATATACGCAATAGCACTAACAGCAGGCTTCAGCATAATAGTAAATATAGCAACATACTTCGCCCTAAAGAAAATAGACATGATAGAAAGTCTAAAAAGTGTAGAATAGAAACGCAGAGAAAAGGGGGACGGTCCTGCAAGAAGAAAAAGAGGGACGGTCCTGGAAATATTAAATCAAGGACCGTCCACCAAAAGAGAGGAAGTAATTTTATAATAATATGTATTTTTTGTAAAAATTTGTAGAAAAAATGCACAAAACTATTTACATATTATGTAAAACAAAGTATAATTAAATCCATATCATAAGTCAAACACAAAAAACGAAAACGAAATAAAGTTTTCGTATAAGGACATAAAGGAGGTTCCATATGTTCAAATTGGCAGTAGTTATATTTTGCGCTATGACATTTGGTTATGCATTTGGAAGAATTCAGCAATTTAACATTGATGATTTGATTCCGGTTTTGTTTATTGTTGAAAAGTACGATGAACAAGAAAAAGGACATATAACAACCAAATATATTCGGATAATCAATGGCGATTGGATAAAAAATAAAAATCTGGAAGAAATTTTCTCAAAAGGAGGCAAAGGATTGCTTATTCCATCTGATAAAAACTTTTCCATGTTTTTTCCAATAGAAATTGATGAATTAGAAGATAAGTTGGTTTTTGTAAATAGTGCAAAAAAAAGTAAATTAAGAAACCATGATTACATAAAGTGCAGGTTCTCAAATGCCAAGCTTGTAAAGAAAAGTGATTAACTAACGGAGACAGATGTAAAATATACATCTGTCTCTTAGTTTTGGCTATTTGTTACTTGTCAAAGCGACATAGTCACTATTTTTTGCAAGCAACTCCTGGTGAGTTCCTTCACCAGCAATTTTTCCATTCTTCATAAATATAATTTTGTTAGCGGATTTAATTGCTTCAATTCTATGTGCAATAATTACGAAGATATGATTATATGATTCGGCATGGATCATCTTGGTGATTTCTGCTTGGGTCTTATTATCCAAAGCTGCTGTTGCTTCGTCGAGGACTATTATTGGTGTATTCTTAAGGAAGAGCCGTGCCAGTGCAATTCTCTGTAATTGGCCACCAGAGAGATTTAATGACTCATTGATGACTGTATCAAGCCCATCTTTTAAGCTTTTTACATAGCCAATAATTCTTGTCTTTTCCAATGCATGCCACATTTCTGCTTCTGTAGCATTGGGCTTTACCATTAGTAAATTTTCTCGAATACTGCAAGAGAATACAAATGGTTGTTGAGAAGCAACTGAAACAATATCTGTATAACCTTTATAAGAGTAATTTTTGATATTGTGTCCATTTACATAAATCTCTCCACTACAAGGATCGAGCTGTCTACTAAGAAGCTTAATCAATGTTGTTTTTGCAGATCCGCTTGCTCCAACAAGTCCAATGATTTCTCCTTGATGAATTTTCAATGAAATATTTTTCAATAATTCACCAGAATCATATGAAAAAGAAACATTAGAAAATTCAATTGAGTTTTTTGCTGATATGCTAGTAATATTTCCAAAACTTTCCACTTTATTTTCATCAATAGATAGAATTTTGTTTATACGTCCAGCAAGTGTTTTTATATCAACTATATTTGATCTCATTTCTGCAACATCAAATAACAAACTATACATATATGATCTATACAAATAGATTGTTATAAAAGTTTGAATAGAAATCTTATTTGTTGTAAGCAGAAATACTCCTAACAACATAAAAAATAGTGTATATACTTGGTAGGCTACATTACAAAATAATCTATTGCAAGATTTTGTTTTTTCTTGCTCTTTTTGTGAATTAATTTCGGAATCGAGAATATTGACATATTTGTCCAAAATTGCATCTTTCAGATTTAATATCTTGATGTCAGCAATTCCTCGAAAAATTTGATTTACAATGCTTTTTGCAGAGTCATTCTTAGATTTTTCTGCTATTTTGTTTTTCTGCTCCTGTTTTAAAGATATTTTTTGATACGCAAAAATGATGATAAAAAATATGGAGTACAACAAAAAACACCAGAAATTAAGAAAGGCAACATAGATTGCAACAGTAACTGAAGACAAAATACCAAATCCTGCCATGAATACCTTTATGCAGTCAGAAAGCATTTTAGAAGGATCATCCTTAGCAATACTCGAAAGTTCGCCAGATTTGAAATCTTTTAAAAAGACTTCCTTGATATTAAGTGTCTTCCGACACAAATCTGATTCCAGTTTTTTAGAAACTGAAGTCTCTACTGATACAGCAATATAATTAATGCCATACCGCATTGCAGCAAGTGCAATAGAAACTACTGCAATTAAAATCGAAAACCCAATCATATCCAAAAATCTTTTCTCAGAAAGCGAGTTAACCAAAAGACCATTTAGATATGGATCTGCGATATTGCAGAAGGTAGACGAAATAATAAGAGCAATAAACGCCCAAATCTTTCTTTCGCCCTTGAAATAGCCAAGAATCTTTTTCATCATATTCCTCCAATCTTTACTGATGAAACAAAATTATATATGAAACCCCAAAAGAAAAATGCCAATTGTCATTTGAGGATAAAAAAGAATTTTATATAATAATTATACCACATTATGTAAAATAAGTAAACGAAGAAACAAAAAAATGTGACGGTCCTGGAGGAGGAAAAAGAGGGGCGGTCCTGGAAAGAAGAAAATGGGGACGGTCCTGGAAAAATAAATACAAGGACCGTCCCCAAAATTAGAAATTAAAAATTTTTATTATAAAATATTGACAAACAAAATCTGCTTATATATGATAATAAAAATACAAAAGGAGGAATTTGAAAATGTTATTAAAAAATGCAATGGTATTTACAAATGGCAAATTTCAAAAATGTGATGTAGAAATAAACGAATCTACAATAACAAGAATTTCTGAAAACATCGAATCAAAAGATATCGATGCAGTTTATGATTTAAATAATATGTATTTATTACCAGGTTTAATTGATGTTCATACACATCTAAGAGAACCTGGTTTTATTTATAAGGAAACAATTGCAACTGGAAGTATGGCTGGAGCAAAAGGAGGTTACACCAGTATATGTGCTATGCCAAATTTACATCCAACACCAGATTGTATGGAAAATTTGCAAGTAGAGCTTGATGCAATAAAAAAAGATGCAAAGATAAATGTGTATCCATATGGAACAATAACTAAAGGTGAAAAAGGTGAAGAGCTTGCGGATTTAGATGAAATTGCTGACTATGTAATTGCTTTTTCAGATGACGGACATGGTGTTCAAAATGAGCAAATGATGCTTACAGCTATGGAAAAAGCTAAAAGTCTCAATAAAATGATTGTTGCACATTGTGAAGATAATAGTCTTTTAAATGGCGGATATATACATGATGGACAATATGCAAAACTACATAATCATAAGGGAATATGTTCTGAAAGCGAATGGGGTCCAATAAAAAGAGATATAGAGTTATCAAGAAAAACAGGTTGTCATTATCATGTATGTCATATATCAACAAAAGAAAGTGTTGATATAATTCGTAAAGCGAAAGCGGAAGGTGTAAACATAACATGTGAAACAGGACCTCATTATTTAACATTAAATGACATGGATTTACAGGAAGATGGAAGATTTAAAATGAATCCACCTATTCGTTCAGAAGAAGATCGATTAGCTTTAATTGAAGGAATAAAAGATGGAACAATAGATATGATAATAACAGACCATGCTCCACATTCAGCAGAAGAAAAAAGCAAAGGTTTAGCAGGAAGTAGCATGGGAGTTGTAGGATTAGAAGTAGCATTTCCAGTATTATATACAAATCTAGTAAAACCAGGAATAATAACATTAGAAAAACTAATAGATTTAATGAATACAAATCCAAGAAAAATATTCAAAATAGGAACAGAAATAAAAGAAGGACAAACAGCTGATTTAACAGTATATGATTTAAAAGAGCAATACGACATAGATTCATCAACATTTGTATCAATGGGAAAAGCAACACCATTTGATGGAAATCATGTATATGGCAAATGTAAAATGACAATCTGCTCCGGTAAAGTTGTATATGGGGACGGTCCTGCCGAACTTAGCTTAAGAGTAAGAAAATAGAAACTTTAAAGACATAAAAAACGGGGACGGTCCTTGAAAAAAGAAGAGCAAGAAAAGAGGGACGGTCCTTGAAAAAAAAAGAGTAAAGAAAGAGGGACGGCCCTTGAAAAGAAAAGCAAAAAAAGAGGAACGGTCCTTGAAAAGAAAAGCAAAAAAAGAGGGACGGTCCTTAAATGCGAAAAAGCAGGGACCGTCCCCAAAAACGGAAGGAATGAGATAATTGGAAAATATATTGGAATATAAAATAATAGAAAACAAAAAAATTGCCAAAGATGTATTCAAAATGATATTAGAAGGAGATACGTCATCAATTACTAATCCAGGGCAATTTATTAACATAGAGCTTGAAGGTTTTTATTTAAGAAGACCTATTTCTATTTGTGATTATGATGACAAAACAATTACAGTTATATATAAAGTTGTGGGAAATGGAACAGATTTTATGTCTAATTTAAAACCCAGCAAAGTATTAAATATTTTGACTGGTTTAGGAAATGGATTTGACATAAACTGCGATGGCGATAATCCATTATTAATAGGAGGTGGCGTTGGAACTCCACCTATGTATAATTTATGTAAAAAGCTTTTAAATGCTGGAAAAAAGCCAATTGTAGTACTTGGTTTTAATACAGAAGAAGATGTTTTTTTTGAAAAAGAATTTAAAGATTTGGGCGTAGATGTTTATATTTCAACTGTAGATGGAAGTTATGGAACTAAAGGATTTGTAACAGATATTATCAAAAATTTAAATGGATATTCATATTTTTATGCATGTGGTCCGATGCCAATGTTAAAAGCTATATGTATATCCATATCGGATATACATGGACAAGTTAGCCTAGAAGAGCGTATGGGATGTGGATTTGGTGCTTGTATGGGTTGTACAATTGAAACCAAAAATGGATACAAAAGAGTTTGCAAAGATGGTCCTGTTTTTAAAAAGGAGGAAGTAATATGGTAAAAAATGATAGATTAAAAGTAACTTTAAGTGGCGTAAAACTTGATAATCCTGTTATTCCCGCAAGTGGAACATTTGGATTTGGATATGAATTTACTAAATTCTACGATATAAATATATTGGGCTCTATTTCATTTAAGGGAACAACGAAAGATGCGAGATATGGCAATCCATTGCCTCGTATTGCTGAATGTAAAGAAGGTCTTATAAATTCAATAGGACTTCAAAATCCTGGCATTGATTCAGTTATTTCAAATGAACTTCCTAAGTTAAAAGCATGTTTTAAAAATCCATTAATAGCTAATATAAGTGGATTTTCAATTGATGAGTATGTGGAATGTTGCAAAAAAATTGACAAAGAAGATCAAGTTGAAATTATTGAAGTAAATATCAGCTGTCCAAATGTCCATAATGGTGGAATGGCTTTTGGAACAAATCCTGAATCTGCTAAAGAGGTTACAAAAGCGGTCAAAGCAGTTACTACAAAACCTGTATATGTAAAACTTACACCTAATGTTACAAATATTGTTGAAATTGCAAAAGCATGTGAAGAAGGTGGAGCAGATGGCATTGTTTTAATAAATACAATGCTTGGAATGAGAATAAATCTTAAAACTAAAAAGTCTGTAATAGCAAATAAAATGGGAGGTTTTTCAGGTCCTGCAATTTTTCCAGTAGCATTAAGAATGGTATATCAAGTTTATGAAGCAGTAAATATCCCAATAATTGGAGTTGGAGGTATTTCATCTGCAGAAGATGTTATTGAAATGATGCTTGCAGGTGCAAGTGCAGTTGAAATTGGAGCTGCTAATTTAAAAAATCCATATGTATGCAAAGAAATAATTGAAAATCTACCTGAGGTTATGGATAAGTATGGAATTGAAAAATTAACTGATGTTATTGGAATGGCACATTAATATAGATATTTAGGAAAAAGGAGATTAATATGGGAAAAGACGTTATAATAGCATGTGATTTTAAAAACAAAGAAGAAACATTTAAATTTCTTGATTTGTTTGAAGGAGAAAAATTATTTTTAAAAATAGGAATGGAACTTTTTTATTCAGAAGGACCAGAGATAGTAAAGGAAATTAAAAGAAGAGGTCATAAGATATTTTTAGACTTAAAACTTCATGATATTCCAAATACTGTAGAAAAAGCAATGAAATCATTAGCAAATCTTGATGTAGATATGACAAATGTTCATGCAGCTGGAACAATTGATATGATGAAAGCTGGTTTAAAAGGTTTAACTAAAGAAGATGGAACAAGACCTTTACTTATAGCAGTTACACAGCTTACATCAACAAGTCAAGAAAGAATGGAAAAAGAGCTATTAATAAATAAACCAATAGAAGATGTAGTAATGCATTATGCAGAAAATACACAAAAAGCAGGACTAGACGGAGTTGTATGCTCTCCACTAGAAGTACAAGCAGTTAAACAAAGATGTGGAAAAGACTTTATAACAGTAACACCAGGAATAAGATTTGCTGCAAAAGATGCAGGAGATCAAGTTAGAATAACAACACCAGCAAAAGCTAAAGAGCTAGGCTCAGACTACATAGTAGTAGGAAGACCAATAACTCAAGCCGAAGATCCAGTACAAGCCTACAAATTATGCAAAGAACAATTCTGCTAAATTTAGTAAAGAATCAAAAAAACGGGGACGGTCCTGGAAGAAAGAAAAGAGGGACGGTCCTGAAAAAATAAAAAGAGATAATTTTCAAAAAAAGAAAGGAAACGATTATTATGGAAAATTTAGAAACAAAAATTGCAAAGGATTTATTATCAATAGAGGCTATATTTTTAAAGCCAGATGACCCTTTTACATGGGCAAGTGGAATCAAAAGTCCAATTTACTGTGACAACAGATTAACTTTAACATCACCAATGGTTAGAAATGATGTTGAAGAAGGATTAGCAAGTTTAATTCAAGAAAATTTCCCAGGAGCGGAGGTACTAATGGGAACAAGTACAGCAGGTATAGCACATGCTGCCATTACAGCAGACATTTTAGGATTACCAATGGGATATGTAAGAGGAAGCAGTAAAGACCACGGAAGAAAAAATCAAATAGAAGGACGATTAATAAAAGGACAAAAAGTTGTTGTTGTAGAAGATTTAATTTCAACTGGAGGAAGTGTTATAGAAGTTGTAAATGTATTAAGAGAAGCAGGTGCAATTGTATTAGGTATTGTTAGTATATTCACATATAACATGGAAAAAAGTGTTAAAGCATTATCAGAAGCTAAAGTCAAAAATGTAAGTTTGTCAAACTTTGACACAATGGTAGAAGTAGCTGCAGAGCAAGGATATATAAAACAAGAAGCAAAAGAAAAATTAATAAAATTTAGAAATAATCCAAGTGATGAAAGCTGGATTGGATAATTAAAATTGTGAAACTGTCTATAGCAAAACCTTAGAGTGATGTGCCTTTTTAAAGGACCGTCCCCAAAAAAAGAAGGAGGATATATATGAAGAACTTGATTGGCATTGAGGATTTTTCTAAAAGTGAAATTGATGAATTAATTGAAGTGGGAAAAGATATTATTGATAATAAAGATTTGTATAAAGAAAAATGCAAAGGTAAAATTTTGGCTACATTATTTTTTGAACCAAGTACAAGAACAAGACTTAGTTTTGAGTCTGCTATGTTGAGTTTAGGTGGAAATGTAATTGGATTTTCTTCTGCTGAAAATACTTCTACATCAAAAGGTGAAACACTTGCAGATACTATAAAAGTAGTTAGCTGTTATTCAGATATAATAGCAATGAGGCACCCAAAAGAAGGTGCGCCTTTAGTTGCTGCCATGAATTCAAAGGTTCCAATTATAAATGCTGGTGATGGTGGTCATAATCATCCAACTCAAACATTGCTTGATTTATTAACGATAAGTAAGGAAAAAGGTAGATTAAATGATTTAACAATAGGTCTTTGCGGTGACTTAAAATTTGGAAGAACTGTTCATTCACTTGTAACTGCAATGTCATTATATAAAAATATCAAGTTTGTATTAATATCACCAAAAGAGCTAAAAATGCCTGATTATATAAAAACAGAGATTTTAGAAAAAAATAATATTGAGTATATTGAGACAGATGATTTAGAAAATAATATTTCTAAACTTGATATTTTATATATGACAAGAGTTCAAAAAGAAAGATTTTTAAATGAAGAAGATTATATAAGATTAAAAGATGTTTATATATTAGATAAAGAAAAAATGAATAAAGCAAAACAGGACTTATGTGTATTACACCCACTACCACGAGTAAATGAAATATCACAAGAAGTTGATGATGATCCTAGAGCATGCTATTTTAAACAGGTTGAATATGGTAGATATATGCGTATGGCAATAATTTTAAAGCTTTTAAAAGAAAATTGAAGTTTATAAAAATATTTTGTATATTTGGGTTTATAGGTATATCCTGTAAAAAAACCTAAATCTTGTGCGTGAGGAATAAAAAATATGAATATAGATAGTATAAAAAATGGATATGTAATAGATCATATAAAAGCCGGCCAAGCAATGAAAATTTATGAATACTTGAAACTAGGAGATTTAGACTGCTCTGTTGCAATAATAAAAAATGCTAAAAGTAACAAAATGGGAAAAAAAGATATAATAAAAATAGATGAAAAAATAAACATAGATTTTAATGTTCTAGGATACATAGATCACAACATAACAATAAATATAATAGAAAACAATAAAAAAATAAAAAAGTTTCATCCTGATTTAGAAGAAGAGCTAATAAATATAGTAAAATGCAAAAATCCAAGATGTATTACATCAATAGAGCGAGGTCTAAAACAAATTTGTGTACTAAAAGATAAAGAAAATGCAATATACAGATGTAAATATTGCGATGCAGAAGTATAAAAAATGATAAGATAGAAAAATGGGGACGGTCCTTCGAAAACGTTAGTTGCTCTGACGTTTTCGAAGGACCGTCCCCACTTTTCTTAGATTACATAACTTGACAAAATATAAAAAATATGGTATAATATTTTATAGCATTTTGAAAACAAGGAAGAAATTTAATAGAACCTTGTTTTTTTTCTTTTTTATAGAAAATAATTATATATTAGGGGGAATTAAATGAAAGAATTTTTTTACAACATTAAATGTGTATGGAAATATTCTAAAGACGAAAAGATGAAAATCGTGATTTATTTTATTCTCAGTATATTTGGTGTAATTGCAAGTATAATTTATCCGATTATTTCTGCAAAGATTATAGTTAACTTGACAGACAACAAAATTAGGCAGTTTGTATATATGGGAATAATCTTTACATCAATCGTAATATTAAATGATATAATTAATTTTTCAAAAAGTATGCTATATGAAAAAATATTCAGAAAAGTTTATACAAATATTCAATATAATTTAGGTTCAGAAATTCTAAAATTAACCAATAAAACATTAAATGAAAATAGTTCAGGAGTATTTATTCAAAGACTAGTTGGTGATACTAGGACAATATCTACTATATTTACAGATATAAATACATATATAAACGGTATACTGACAAATATCGGTGTATTAATTACATATTTTATTTTGAGTAAACCAATGTTTATATTTGCATTAATTTCATTTTCAATAAGACTTATTATTGAAACAGTTCGAATCAATAAATATAATAAAAATGACAAAGAATATAGGAAAGAAAATGATGAAATAACTGGATTTTCTGGAGAACTTGTTCGTGGCGCAAAAGATATAAAGATGCTCAATGGCGAAAGTAGTTTTTTAAATGAATTAAAAAATAAATTTGTAAGCTTAAATTTTATGCATTACAAAAAAGAAAGTACGAATTTAATATATTTGCTCTTTAGATGGATTTGGGCAGAGTTATCGTATTTTATAATGATAGTAATTGTTGCTATTTCAGTAAATAATGAACAAATATCAATTCCAGTAGGAGTTGTAATATTCAACTTTGGTAATAGATATAATATGTTAGTTGGATATATTATAAATTTTTATGAATTGATAAAAAAATTCAATCTATCTGCAACAAGAATATTTGAAATTTTTAAAAGTTCCAAATATGAAAAAGAAACTTTTGGCGAAGAACATTTAAGCAAAATTGATGGAAACTTTGAATTTAAAAATGTTTCATTTAAATATGATAAAAAACAAGTACTAAACAACATAAATTTTAATGTTAAGTCAAATGAAACGGTAGCTTTTGTTGGAAAAAGCGGTGCAGGTAAAACAACAATATTTAATCTTTTATGCAAAATGTATGATAGTTACAATGGAACAATAACTATTGATGGAACAGACATAAAAAATTTAGATAAAGATACTATAAGAGGAAATATAACAATTGTTAGTCAAAGTCCATATATATTTAATATGAGCATAAGAGAAAATTTAAGACTAGTTAAGCAAGATTTAACAGATGAAGAAATGAAACAAGCATGTAAGATGGCGTGTTTAGATGATTATATAGAGCAATTACCACAAAAATACGATACAATTGTAGGTGAAGGGGGAGTAACACTTTCTGGAGGACAAAAGCAAAGACTTGCAATCGCAAGAGCATTTGTACAAAAAACAGAAATTATATTATTAGATGAAGCAACAAGTAGTTTAGATAATGAAACACAATTAAAAATACAGCAAGCAATTGAAAATCTTCAAAAAGAGTATACTATTTTAATAATAGCTCACAGATTATCTACTGTGAGAAATGCAGACAGAATATTAATGTTATCTGAAGGCAAAATAATTGCAGAAGGAAATCACAGTAAATTAATAAAAGAATGTAAGAAGTATAGAGATTTATATGAAAATGAGATAATTAAAGAAGTTTAAATGAAAAAATGGGGACGGTCCTTCGAAAACGCTAGTTGCTCTAACGTTTTCAAAGGACCGTCCCCGTTTTTCTATTAAATTTTAAAAAAACTATTAATAGACGATCTTCTATGATATAATTCAAGCAAAGAAAATTAAAGGTAGAAAATATAAAATAACGGAGGAAAATAAAATTGGAAGAGCTAATAATTTTATTATGCAATCTAGGTTATACAAATGAGGAAAGTAAAGAAATATTAAGTACATACCCACTAAATACATATAAACCAGAAACATTAAAAAAGAGAATTGAAGAAATAAATATGTATATGGAAAAGCTAGGATATAGTAGAGCAGAATTAATAAAAGTGACAAAAAGTCTGCCAACAATATATGGCTTAAGTATAGATAATATAAGACAAAAAATAGAAGATATGGAAAAGTTAGGATATAGTAAAGCAGAAGTAATAAAA
>ERZ773165.1033-NODE-1033-length-18339-cov-99.661835_pt1 | contig 18339 bp, 5 predicted proteins | sample MGYA00581003_ERZ773165 | MGnify/ENA primary metagenome ERZ773165 (study PRJEB29015, sample SAMEA2737817) | human gut metagenome | biome: human gut; feature: human-associated habitat; material: faeces | place: China | collected 2012 ... | reverse complement strand
ATTTCTCAAAAGCGAGTGCAAAAGTACTAACTATTTTTCATTCCACCAAATCTTTTCGCAAAAAAGTTGCTTTTTTAGTCTGTTTTTAACATCTATAAAGACTTTACGGAAGAGATTTTAGCTGCTTACATTATTATATATATGCGCCTGTCTGTGTACACACTTAGGCGTATACGCAAGCGCACAATACAATTAAGGTTATAATGCTTTTTCAGTTAATTTACTCAAGTTTCGCAAGTTTTGTCCCATACGCCCTGAAAGGTTCTTGAACCACATGCGAAAATTCAGTTAATTTATATTTAAAAATTGACGCTTATCTGTAGCCATTAACTTTATTTCGCTGACAATACATTAAAAGGTTATAATGTTTTTAAGATAACTTATATTTTAGAAGTTTACGCTTATCCATTACCATTAACTTTATTTCGCTGATAATATTTTAACGGCTTATACATCAAGGATACCGATTAGACTGGGATTTTAGGAGTTTCTGCAGAAAGACATCATAAAAAAAAAGAGGACTCTCTAAAAAAAAAATACCCATTTCGGAATCGTAAACAAACGCCAAAATATGTAAAAACGGGCTGAATCCTTAAAATATGTTTATAAAATACACAAAACACCCTTCACCACCCTTCACCCGTAACTATTTGACACATAAAACGTTAAATAAAAAGGTGAAGGGTGAAGGTTTGAAAACTCTATTTTATATATGTACGCGTGGGTAAAGGAAAAAAGGGTAAAATCAAAAAAGTACCCTAGGGTCAAAAATCGGAAAAACCCTAAAAAAAGAATATAATATAAGATTTAAAATATACCCTTCACCCTTCACCTCGTTGCCACAACCCAGCTACCATATCTTCATCATCGAATTACCTACATTTGTCTTCTGGGGTTATCCTTCGGAGATATTCCGCTATCTTTCGGAGATAATTTCTTATCCTTCGGAGATATTCTGCTATCTTTCGGAGTTATGTTCTTATCCTTCGGAGATATTCTTCCGAATGATTCCATGATATTTTTCGCACTTTATTTCCCGAATCCACGCAAATCGCACAAATCGCATAGGTAAAAAAGGGAAAAGACGTATCTTTGCAATCGAAATAAAGCTAATGGCAAAATGTGAAAATTCGTAAAATTGGGGGGGGGTAAAAATGGGTAGATTTATAAATTTATAGTTAACAAAGCTTAAATAAAGGCATTTTTTTCTTTTTTTGAAAGTCCTTTTGCTCATTTTTCGCTATATTTGTGGCAGAAAGAATAATTAGATTAATAATAAAAACAGAAATAGTAAACAACAAAATAGACACTTTTCTATCAACAAAACAATACAGAAGCGAATGAAGACAGACAAAGGAAAGCGCATGTTGCTCCTTCTTGTTTCAGCATTATTCATTACTTCAGCATCAGCACAAGACTGGCGCTTGAAAACGAACTTAGCATACTGGGCTACCACAACGCCAAACATCGGAGTGGAAAAGAGGTTATCAGACCACTGGTCGCTGGATTTATCCACAGGTTGGAACCCATTTACTTTTCGCAAGAACAAGAAACTGAAGCACATTGCCGTACAAACAGAGATGCGATATTGGCTCGACAGCCCGTTCCTGGGACACTTCTTTGGAGCCAATTTACTCTACTCACATTACAATGCGGGTGGCGTACACCTCCCATTGGGGCTTTTCCCGAAACTCAAGAAGCATAGGTTCCAAGGCGACTTGGGAGCCCTGGGCATAGTATATGGTTACGACTGGGCGCTCGACAAGGAAAACCGTTGGAATCTGGAGGCGACAATAGGTTTGGGAGTGGGAATCACACGCTATACCCAATACAACTGTTATGGCAGATGCGCCACCGCCATTGAGAAGAAGACGAAAACTTTCGTAATGCCGACCAAGGTTGCAGTCTCGCTGGTTTACAACATCGGGCAGACAGAGAAAAACAAATAAAAACAAATAAAATATAACTTGACTATGAAGAAGTTCAGATTTTTCAGTTTTGCAAGTGCGATGCTTCTTGCAAGTGCAGCAGGAATGGTTTCCTGCTCTTCAGATTCAATTGAGCCAACAGGTGGCCCAGGTGCGACAGGACAGGTTGTAAAGACCCAGTTCGCCATAAACATTCCTTATGGCGGTAACTCTTCGACAAACCAGGCGAAGAAGGTGACTCGTATGACAGATGAAATGACTCAGCAAAGTGGCAAGCCTTTCCGTGGCATTTCAGACATCGTTTTGCTGACTTTCAACGGTAATCCTTCAACTGCCGGAAACACAGAGGCTACAAAAATCATCGAAATCGGTACAGACGCCAATGCATATGCTCAGGAGGAAAATCGCAAGCTTTATCGTGACATTGAAATTCCTGTAGGAACTAGCCACATGCTTTTCTATGGTAGAGCTACCAGGAAGAGTGGAGACACAGACTTCCAGGCAGGTAAGATTAAAGATGTAGGAACAAAAACAACCGAGAAAGTTCTTGCAAACATATCTCATGAGTTAACTCCTATCAATAGCACAGCAAACTTTACAACAGATACTGAAGCTGCTAAAATCATCAATGCATTGAATGATATTGCCAAAGCTAAGGTTACAGATGGAAAAGATTATACCTGGGCAACAATTGGTAACAAAACAACCCTCCCAACTTGGTTAACAGAAAACGAGAAGAAATTTTTAGCTGCGCGTTACAACGAGTTCACAAAACTAAAAGCAGGCTCGAAAACATCTGTCGTTGAATTTATCAAAAACCTCAAAACTGCATTGGTGGGTGAGACTGGAGAACCAACCATCCCTGCAGAAAGAAAATTAACTAAAGAGATTTACGATAAATGCGAAGCTGCTTTAACAGCTATCGGAAGCATTAACTTCCCAGGTAACAACTTGCCTGATGGTGTTGCTTCCTTAAGTTGGATTGCAGGAGAGAGTAAATTTGCTTACAATGCTCCTAATAACGTAACCATCGGTTCTGGTAACTCTATCAATTACCAAAAGATTTGTTATCCAGCAGAACTGTCGTATTTTGTAAATACAACAACTATGGTTTCTGATAAAGACATGTCCAATTTTAACGATTTCCCTTCATATACAGATTGGACACAAAATACAGAAACAGGATGGAGTGGAAAAACAAGCTTCACAGAAAGTGCCGTTACAAATTTAACAAAAACTGTAGGTTTGAAAGCCCCTGTACAGTACAGCGTAGCTGTGTTGAAATCAACAGTAAGATGTGATGCTGCTACTCTTGAAGATAACGCTAAGCAAGCTGGAAGTTTCGACGAAAACCAGCAGATTTCGGTTCCAACAGATGGGTTTAAAGTAACCGGTATCTTGATTGGCGGTCAGCCAGCTTCGGTAGATTGGAAGTATGAGCCAGCAACTGAAGAGACATTCGCTAACACCATCTATGACAAGGAAATGAATGGTTCTATGGTTGCCAAGCACGAAGCTTCTGCATCAAACGCAAACTATACGCTGGTCTTTGACAACAAGAAGTCTGATGCACAAAGTCCAGTATATGTAACCATAGAGTTAGAGAACAATTCAGGACAAGCCTTCTACGGAAAAGATGGTATCATCCAGAAGAATACGAAGTTCTATCTTGTAGGTCAGTTAAACCCAAACAAGACCGGACTTACAAATCCTAATAGTGTGAATCGCGTATTCGTTCAGGACTATGTTACAACAGCCAACTTTAACATCACAGATTTAAAGAGCGCATACAACTGTATTCCTGATCTCAGAACATCAGGCATCAACGTAGGCCTTGCTGTAGATCTTGACTGGAAGTCTGGTATCACATTTGATGTAGATATTTAATCATTCCACCTTACTGAGCTTTCGCAAATTACGAAAGTTCAGTAGGGTAGATTTCGCTGTTTATAATCCTAATAGAGGACGGAAAATGAGAAAGAAAAAATCATATAGAATATTTCTGATAGCTCTGATGACTTTGAGCATCGCTTTCGGATTGTCTTCATGCATCAATGAAGACATGAGCAAGTGTGGCAAAGACTATAAGATCAAGTATAATCTGAGGCTCAATACACAGATTCATACCCTCATCGACATAGACCTCAATACCACAGAGGAGCGACACATCGCCAACCGGCTGAAACAGGAACTAGGCACAGTCTTCACCGACCATGCCTTAGACAACGATTTGTCTTTCTTTATCGGAAATGATCTCTACCGTCACGAAGCTAACATCATGAATGCCAATTCGGTATCCTACACCATCTATCTGCCGCGAAACGACTACCAGAACCTTTCGCTCGCCAACACCGGAAGCGCCAGGAACGTGAAGATTACCGGTGCAAATGCCTGCAAGGCTCTCGCCCTGGAACAGGAGCAGAAGGATACCATCGACAGTCACAATATCGGTCTGTTCACTTCCCGACTCACCATCAACGAGGCCGATTTCGAACACGACCTGCAGACCACCCTCTATATGGCAAACTGTGCAGCAGCGGTAGTCATCAACCAGCAAGAAGTGAAACCTGCCGAGCTCTGGGGATTCGTAGAAGGAATGGCAACCCACTTTCTCGTAAACGACAGTATTTTCTCAACATCCCGAAACACCATCGTGAGAGCCAAGCGAATCAACGAAGCTTCAACAGCCTCAGCCCAGACTCACGATGCGCTCTATGCCGTAAGTTTCCCATCCAGCAAGGCAGAGTGGCGCTTCCACATCATCGCCAAGGTAAACGGCAAATATACAGAAACCATTCTCACGCTGAACGAACCGCTGAAAGCCGGAAGGCTGAAACTGATTAAGGCAAAGCTCAAAGCTGACGGTTCGCTGGTTGTTACCAATGCATCAGTAGGAGTAAGCGTGAAACTTGACTGGAAACCAGGAGGAAGCCACGATGTGGATATATAAGTGAAGAATTCAACGGCTATAAAGATTTGATACATGAATCATATTACGAAATACATATTTGCGATACTATCGCTTATCATGCTGGCAGGATGCAGCGAAAGCGAAAAGGACGAGGTGAGACCGATGGATACGTTGGCACCCATCTCGCTCACCCTATCTGTGCCTGCCGATAAGACAAACACACGCATCGGAGACCCAGGAGCAGACACCAACGACAAGGTAGACTGGGACCGGCTCACCATCATCGTTGCCTATAAGGAAAAGACGCAAGGCGACGAAATACACGATGCGGCACCCCAGAAAATGGTATATTACGATACCTATACCAAGGACGAATTCGACAGAAAAGCCCTCGTCACCCATGCCACCTCAACCCTATCAGGACCTGATGCCAACGGCTTTCGCACCTATACGATGTATCTGCCGTTAGGCACCTGTTGCGTTTATGGGGTTACCTACAGTAACGGAGAAGGACTGAATCTGGAGGAGATGTTAAACCAAATAGAACATAACGGACAAGACAATAACTCAGATATCTATAACTTACAGATTACCAACGACTATGCCAATAAAAACGGAGCCATAGACGTAGCCAAGTTTATCAGCGTAGCCACAGGTTATGCGCTCAAGCTGGACCCAGAGACGCAAATTCTCACCAATGACAGAGATATAAAAGTAGAACAGAACATCAATGCCAATATCAACACCAAGCAATACTGGCGCATGGTACTGGGCAGACTGGCTGCCAAGATTGACATCCAATGGGATGCCAAGGGAGCCTATGAGAAAGATGAAGATGGTAAGCAAAAATTCACCGATGTGAAAGTACAAGGTTTTACTTATCACGGCGAACCGGAAGGAACAACGAAATCAGATGCAGGATACGGAAGACTCTTCCCTACCCTTTATGCTGTTTCAGCAGAAACACCAAAAACATCCGTAGGCGGACAGAAAACATTTATCAACACCTCGGAAATCAGCAAGCGAAACGGAAGAGTTTACCATTACACCTTCCCTGATGGCACTACGAAGCCACGCATCACCTTCGATATCAAGACGAAAAAAGATGGCGCAACAGAGGAAAAATCCGACAAACTAACTTTCGACTTCAAGAACCGGACAGAAAGTTTCAATCCTGCCCAATGGTACAAGATCAACGTAACCATCAAGGGAGCCAAAATCGGTAATGCGAGCAACATCATCATCGACAAATTCTAACATAATAAGAGAATATTCATCATGAGAAAACTCTATCCAACATACTGCAGACTTATCGCGACCCTCCTGTTGCTGGGTTGCTCCATCGCCTTGTCAGCACAAGGCAAGACCTATTATGTGAAAGCAGATTCCGAGATAACGACCTCCGGCAACGACGGTTTGTCGTGGGCTCAAGCTATCACCCTGGAAAATGCGCTGAGCCAAGCCAAGGCTGGCGATGAAATCTGGGTGAAAGGCTATGAGGATATTACCGGTCACATCTACAAGGCGCCGAAGGAAGGCTTCGTTCTCCCTTCGGGCGTTGCCATGTATGGAGGTTTTGCAGGAGACGAAACCATCAAGAACGATCTCCCTACGGGCAGACATAAATATCAGATGAAGTATCAGACGGCTCTGGTGGGCGATATCGCCACCAACGACAAGGCGAGCCAGCAGCTGATTATCTATCCAGAGAACACCACCCGCAACGACAATGCCACCCATGTGCTGACCCTCCAGATGGGCGTAACACAGGACAACACCAACGACGGCAACAAGCCAACCATTGTTTCCGGTTTCCTCATCGCAGCAGGTAATGCCAAGGGAGAGAATACTTCTGCAAATGGCAGAGGCGGCGGCATCTACGTGATAAACAACAGCAAAGACAACAATGCCGGCAGCCGTTACTTCCGTATTTCGCAATGTAACTTTGCGAACAACTACGGCATGCGCGGCGGTGCCATCTATGTAGATAATTCCTGTACCAACCAGCTGTCAGCCATCAGCTACTGCAGCATTTTTAATAATGTGGCAGGCAAGCGAGGCTCCAGCGAAAACGAAGGTGGCGGTATGTGGATAGACGGAACAGCCACCGTCTACAACTGCAACATCAACAACAACACAAACGGCGGCATCCGACTTTCGAGCACATCGAAAATCGTCAACTGTTCTGTTATTGCCAACACCGTATCGGCCGCAGACCTGACCACAGACGGGGCTTCAAACAGCATTGGCGGCGGAGCGGTTTACAACACCGTTCTCTGGCATTCCACTGCACTCAGCAAGCAAGACAGCCGTCCTGCCTTCTATTCCTGTGCTTTTCCGGAAGTAGAAGTTACCAATCCCGATACCAATACCGACGCCAACGGGAACGTAAGGATCAGCAACGAGAACCACGGCATAAAGCCAGCCCCTTGGTTCAAGCAGAGTGCCGTAACCCAGGGTTACGACTTCTCGTTCAGCAGTAACCTGAAGCAATTATACAGCACCGCCTTCACTTTCGAGGAAACCTCTGCCCTTCTGAACAAGGGAAAACTGGAATACTATAAAAATCTTGTAGTTGATGCAAACCTGGAAACAACTTCTACCGACATCATGGGCAGAACACGCTATCAGACAAGCACCATCGACATCGGCGCCTACGAGTATGCCCGAATGAAGGCAGGACGCATCAGATACGTAAAACAAGGAGGAACTGGCGATGGTACATCTTGGAAAGAAGCTATGGGCGACATACAGAAAGCCATCAACGATTTGGCAGAAAAGGCAACAACACCAGGCGAGAAAGGCGAAGTCTGGGTAGCAGCCGGAACCTATGTAGTAAAAGAGCGTATCCTTACCGATGCCTCTTCCCCGGTATCCCTGCTGATGAAGAATGGCATCAGCGTTTATGGTGCGTTTAATGGAACCGAAAAAAGACGTTCCGAGCGCATCGAGGAATCCAAGAATTTAAAGCCTTGGGGATGGAAACAGGAATCCATCATCAGGGGTGCGGGATTCACGGGAAGCGATGATGCCAAATGGAACAATAGTGATGAAGCTTGGAACATACAGAACAGCGAGTCCTATCATGTGGTATGGTTTGCTCCTCTGCCTGAAGGAGAAGCCTTTACGGACGAAGTATATCTGGAAGGCTTCACCATTGAGGGAGGTACATATAACGGAACGAGCGCTGCTACCGAATACGCCCCAGGCTGTGGTGCAGGCGTTTATATCAATGACCCGTCAGCCCGAATGCGCTACTGCACCGTGAGATTCTGCAACTCGGGCATGAAAGAAAGCGGAAACATCAAGCCTCGTGGCGGCGGCATCTACTGCAAAAACGGACAGACAGAAGGTAACCTGGTATACGACTGTTCGGCTTACCAGGGCGGAGGTATCTATATTGACGAAGCCGGCTTCATCACCCGAAGCATGGTAACCAACTGTTCTGCCTATCAGGGAGCGGGTGTATATCTGAATGGTGACGCTGATAACTCAGAGAAAGCCTATTATCAGATTCTTGCCACCTCTGTAATCAGTAACAATACCAGTACCCGAAATGGTGCTGTGTACCTGGATGGTCATGGACTGGTGATTAATAACACCATCGCCAACAACTATACCACCAACACTAAGGATGATGCTGACGAAATGTCATCCAATACGGGTGGTGTGTATATCAAGAAAAAGGGTCTTCTTGCCAACAATGTCATCTGGAACAACTCGCTGCTCCGGCACAAGTCTGGCACCAGCAACTCTGCGTCCATGGCACAGATTTATGCAGCCAACCCATCAGAAAAGACCGTACAGTTTTACAACAACGCCATCTCGGATGTAAATGCAGCCAAATGGACCAGCACCTATCAGAGCGGAACCATCTCCATCAACACGTATTACTCGGGCAAGGGATTCGTGATGGGCAAGGAAGCACCTTACAACACGGTGAAAGCCTTCGACGAGAAACGTGGCGTTCTTACAGACATGAAGACGGTGAACTATTACTGGGAAACATTGACAGGTAGCCGACTGCGCAACGTGGGCATCAGCTATGCTCTCCTGCCATCTTCCTACCTGTATCAGCCAAAAATAGACCTGAGCGGAAAAGCTATCAGTTCGGTTCCGTCAGCAGGAGCCTATATGGCTGACAACCACGACCTTGTATTTGAAAAGAATAACAACAAGAAACGCCTGCGCATCTACTTTGACCGTTCACGAGAACTGGTGGACGGAACAGGAGAGTCGTGGGAAAAGAGCTATACCTCATCATCTGTAGATGAAGTACTCGGTTATCTTGCCGACATCAAGGATGGAGACAAGGTAAAGGTGGTTACTGCGGGCAATACTGCAGCAGAGGATTTCACTATTGAGAAGAACAGCGGATGGGAGTTTGAAATCTGCGGTCGTGAGGGTATCTTCGAACCGAAGATTGCCTACACGTTCGAGGAAACAGATGCCAGGTCATGTACCTTCAGCATTCCACCTTGCGTACTCCCAATTACCGTGTATGGCGGTTATCCGGAATATTCAGAGAATCCGAATCCGAAAGATGAAGACCGTGACCCTATCAAATACCGCACCGAACTGAACGGAAACCTGAACGGTTCAGAACTCAACAAGGGTCTCTACCATCTGGTCCGCATCGAAGCGGGTGCCAACATCACCATCGACGGCTATGCCTTTACCCATGCATACGCTGCCGGTACTGCCTACATGCCTTATGGTGGCGGCGTGCTGATAGGCAGCATGGACCAGAGCAGCCAAGCAACCACCGTGAAGCTGAAGAATTGCATCTTTGAGAACAATACAGCGACAGATGGCGGTGCTATCGCTACCATGCCGGATGCCGTGAATGTGAAATTGGAACTGGAAAACTGCGTCATCAATAACAATACGAGCAAGGATCCGCATAATCCAAGTCCTTCGGTGCTGCCTTCCATCATCTATCTGAACAAAAGCCAAGGCAGCAACAACTCTCTCACGCTCAACCATGTAAGCATCATCAACAATGAGGGAGTAGCACCAGATTACGACCTTGTGAAGGCTACCTCGTATGCTGTAGGAAACAAACTGAACATCAACGGCACATGGAATGGTTCGGAATGCAAGAACAGCATGGATATCAACACTCTTGGAAAAAACGGAGCCATGAACTTCAGCAACCCAACCAATGAAGTGGGTGCCAAGATGAGTGGCAACGTTTATTACGGAGGCTATTCATCCTTCCGTCCGTTGACCAGTTCTGCAGAGGCTGGTGCAATCATCAACAGTGCCCAAGAAAACAATGCAACCACAACAGCCAAGGACATCACCGGCGAAGACCGCAACCTAGGTGGTGTTCCTGACCTGGGGGCATACGAAGCTCTCCTGCCAAAAGCAGGAAAGATTATCTACGTGCGTTCGTACAACCAGAAGTATGAAAGCATCAGCGACGCCAATAATGACGACCAGGACGGCAACCCTAACTTCAATATTCTGAATGAATCAGATACCGAATATGATGGAAGCAGCTGGGACAAGGCTATCATCGGTAACGCCATGTGTGATAATAATAGGGCAAGAACGGGCAATGACTTCTATGTAACAGACAATGGAAGCTTGCTCAATACAACCATCGAAAACGAGGAGTATAGTCTGGCTAACCGCAAGTATCGTTCTGATATAGATTCTTATGGCGATTTCTGGACAAACTCAGATAACCAAGCGCGAGCCTATTCCAACAATTGGGGAACCTATAACAAGATTGCCAACAATAGAAAGGAGCAATACATCAGCGGTTTGCAATATGCTGTAGAAAGAGCGGCAGAGTTGAATAAGAATAAAGACAAGAAAGACTGGGTAGTAGTTTGGGTAGGTGCAGGCATCTATACAGACTACAAAGGCTTTGTTGTCAGAGACAACGTGAAGGTTTATGGCGGTTTCCCATACGAAGGCTATCCTGGAGAAGACGACCGCCATCCGCTGCTGTCACAATACGTACCAGCACGTAAGGAATACGAAAAGCTGGACAAGACCAAATATGAAACCATTCTACAGATCAGAAAGGAATCGCCTGTATACTTCAAAAACGGAGATAAGGAAATGTGGTATCAGGAGAACAAGCCTTCTGATGGCTCTAATTATGACTTTACAAAAACGTTGATAAACAGCGGGAAAACAGAGCGCCATTATGTACTGTATCAGCCAGACGTATGCCTTCCTACCTGGTCGCCATCGGGTGATGGAAACACCTCACGTACCGACGGTAATGCCGTACGCTATAAAGGAACTTTAGAAGACGAAAACTACGTGGATTACGAGCATGCCAAATGGGATGGCTTCTCCGTACGTCATGGTTATATCATCAACTATCCTGGTGCCAACCGTGACGGAGGTGCAGGTGTGCGTGTATTCCGAGGAGTAGAACTGGAAAATCTCATCATCGTCAACAACTTCAACCATGGCAGTCGCGTACGTGGTGGCGGTTTATATATGGACGGAGAGAACAGTAAGATTTCGAACAGTTACCTGCTGAGAAACCTGAGTTATGCCAACCGCAGTGAAAGTTATGGAGGCGGAGCCTATATGATTCAAGGTACCGGCTACAACCTTGTGGTGGCAAACAACCGTTGTTATAACGGATCCTGTCGTGGCGGAGGTATCTTCCTGGAGAGTGCCAAGTTCTACAACAATACCATCGCCTACAATATGGCGACAAACGGAACCGGCATCTATCACTGGCAGGATGCCAATACCGGAGTTAGCTCACAGCTCTCACTCTACAACTGTATCATCTATGATAATTACGACAACAGCAAGCAGATTACAGATCAGGTAAACTCAGCTGCATCGGGCAAGATGAATCCATCCCACAACTGCTACATGAACAGTGGTAACATCAACAACAAATTCCAGGAAAGCGATGGAAATTTCACTGGCACAGATTTGGCTTTCCCATTTGAGGACCAGACCTACGAAAGTGGAAACAATTTCCGCTTCCGCAATGCCCGACTGAAGAATAACTTCCGCCTGAACGAGGCTGATGTTTTAGCAGGTAACAAGTGTCTGAATGGTGGAACCACAAATGTAGGAAATGGAATCATCCTTCCGGAAACCGATATGGACTATACCAACCGTATCAAGGACTGCGCCATAGATATCGGTGCCTATGAGGCTGATAATACTACCAATATCGCACCACAGGAAAAGACAAACAGCGCAGGTATTGTAGATTACATTTATTATGTAACCCAAAACGGATGGGGAAACAGAAGTGGAGACAGTCCGGAAAACGCAGCCTGTGCTGACAAGCTGCAGGATGTGCTGACTGCTGCGGGCAAGAAATTTAATTCAACAAGTCAGAGCAAGGTGTATGTAAAAGTGGCAGGCTATCAGGCTGATGAAACCGGAAAGCGCTTTACTTATCATGCCAATACGCTGGCAGACCCTAGCGATCCGCAGAGCTATACCTTCCTGATTCCTAACGGAGTATGCCTGATGGGTGGTTACTATGAGGGTGACCAGGAAGGAGGAAAGCTGAAAGATGGAACCGCCAATTGGGATAATGACAAACGCGACTGTATCAGCACTTACCAGACTGTATTAAGCGCGAAGACCGAAGTAAAAGAAGGTTCTGCCGTTAACCAGGAGGTGAACGGCTACCACACCGTGTGCTTCGGCAAATGGCCTACGGGCGACTATGACGACTACAACACCACTGCGCTGACAGAGAATACCATCATAGATGGCTGTCGTCTGATTGACGGTAACGCTAGCGACAAGTCGGGCTTCAAGAGTATGGGTGGTGCAGCCATTGTGCCAAGAAAGGCACATGTACGCAACTGCGAGATTTCCGACTGTCAGGCTACCCAAGGCGGTGCTCTCATGTTGCTGAAAGGTAGCATCGTAAGCGGTAGTGTCATCGTAAGAAACAAGGCACAGAAAGGTGGCGCCATCTATGCACTCCGGTCCAACGATAAGAACGAAGACATCAAGAACTACCATGCCTACGTCATCTCATGCACCATTGCCAGAAACGAGGCGACCATTGGTGGCGGAATCTACCAGGAGGAGAACTCCCTGATTGGCGGTAACTCCGTGATATGGGGAAATACGGCACAGACCGATAACAACATCAGCGGTGATGTGAACTATCAGTCTCACGACTTTCTGCAGGGAATCGGAAAATATTCGGAAGAATTATTCTATCCATACAACTATTGTTTCGTAGAGAAGATGGCGTTGCCAGCCAACAGAATGAACACGGAGATGACCAGCGACCTGGACAGTTACTTCAACGACAACAAAATCTTCAAGCCTCGTGCCTATTCACCATTGATTGGCAACGGAGTTGAGAAAGAATACGTCAATGCATGGAAGGATTATGGTATCAGCAGCTACGACATTACGGGTAAGCAAAGAACCATGACCAAGCAACAGACAGCCGGCGCATACACATCTGATCTGCCTGCGTTTGACGATTCCAAGCTTCTGAAGCGCCTGTTTGTTTCTCAGACAGGTGGTGAGATTGTAACAGAAGAAGAGAAGGCAAAGTATTATGGCCGCTCCTTCCTGACTCCTTTCAACAGTCTCGAAGCAGCCCTCGATTACATCAATGAGGCACGAGAAAAGAATGTGGCGAATGATAAAACCCACTTCGAGATTCTGATGACAGGCGGAACCTACAAGCCGAGCAAGATGCGCCAGAATAAAGACCTTTCGCTAGAGCAAAACACGATAGACCGCCGCTTGCAGAGTTTCACCATCCCTGTGAACGTAGATATCTTCGGCAGTTTCTCGAAAGATGACCTGTATTCTTCTACTCCTGTTAATCCTACTACGGGAAAAGAAACTGGAGATAAGTTTACAAGCTTTGGAGGTAAGACTTTGACTCCAGATGGAGACATCAAAGACATCTTGGCTAACCGCAACAAGAACTACATGACCGACAACAATAAGAACGGATTGATAGAGCCATGGGAGTTCCAGAATCCTACGATTCTTTCCGGTGACATCAAGGCATCGGAAAAGGAACGTAATGTATATCATGTAGTCTACAGCAATGCGAGCTCCACGGGTGCTTCGGCTACCTTGAACAATGATGTCGTATTAGACGGTATTACCATCATGAATGGTGAGACCACGACAAAACTGAAGACTGAAGAAGGAGGAACTACCGAAGTTGCCGAGATTGGTCGTGGAGGTGGTATCTACACTAATCGCGTGAACTATACATTGAACCGTTGCCGACTGATCAAAAACTCCGGTCTGCATGGCGGAGCTGTCTATGTAAACAATGCGAGTCTGGACATCATCGGCAGTACAATCAGCGGTAACAGTAACGTATCAGAAAAGGCAAGTCAGGATGAAGTCACCGAACCGGGTAAGGGTGGAGCCATCTATCTCTATCTCACAAAATCAGAGAATGGAAACCTGCATATCGTCAACTCGCTCTTAGCCAACAATGATGTAACTTGTGGCAGATATACGGGCACACAAAATTCACAAGGCGGAGCCATCTACATCCGTAGAGCAAACGATGCCGGCAGTATGGCTGCGGACTATCAGGATGCCTACATCGTAAACAGCCTCATCGTGAACAACAAGGCAAAGCAAGATGGAGCCATTCATGTGGAGAACGAGGTGACAAGCGGTACGATTACACCTATATTATATAATACCGCCATTTGGGGTAATGAATCAACTGTAACTGAGGGTGACAAAGTTCTCCTCAAGAGAGAGCACATGCGCAACTGCGCCTGGGATGAATTACCAGCTTCTACTGCAAAGGATGGCAACGTCAAGCTGAACAAGGAGAACATCGCATCGGATGGTCCACGCTTCACAGCGCCTACAACGACAAAGGGTTACGAAGGTTATACACAGGATGCCAAATGGAATCCACAGGCTATCTCTGTGCTTACAGATGCAGGTGACGGAAAGAAGGATGCAGACGATAAAAACGAGAGTGGTAAATATCAGAATTGGTGGACTATGCACAATGCTCGCCTTGAGAAATATGGTTATCCATCTGAGTATATCCGTTCTGCCAATGTTTCGGATTACAACAGATACGTAGGTCCGAAAGACGAGAATGGTAATATAGCAGAAAAACCTATCGATATCGGTATGTATGAATTCCAGTATGTATTCAAGTTTACTGACTTAGAAAAGGTTTATATCGGTACGGAAGAGAAAGGAAATGGCGATGGTAGCAGTTGGGACAACCAAAGCACGGACCTTCGTGGTGCCATCATTGCCATGGCTAACCCTTCTGGTAACGTATCTGCAGGTACTACAACCAACAACAACAGAAAGGTGTTTGTACGCGGAGGTACCTATTATTCGCCAACCTACTCTAGCGGCGATGCCTTCTCTCTCATTGTAAACAATGCCGACAAAGCAGAGTTTATAACATCGATTGAACTTGTAGGTGGTTGTACGGGCTCGAAGAATGCTGACGGAACAGAGGCGCAAGACTTTAGCAAACCTTCGGTACTCATTGAGAACCCTGCCAAGGCGGGCGAAACCAAAAACTTGCTCAATATCGTAACGAATGGTAAGCCGGTAACTATTTCCGGTTTCACATTCCAAAACCAGAGTGGCGTGGGAGTAAATGCGAAGATTAATAATGAGCAAGCCGGAAAGGGAGAAAAAATGAGGCTCCATCATTGTGCCTTTAGAGAGAATAATGGAACCGGAATGAAGGTAGACAACACCCTGGGGGATGGCATACACATGTGGAATGTACTGTTTGCAGATGGTATCGGAGATGGTCTTACTATTGACGGTTCACAATCAGCAGACATAACAAATGCCACATTTGTCAACAATACAGGCACTGCGGTTAGTGTAACAGACAACGTGTATAATTCTGTCGCCTGGAAGAATGGTTCTCAAAATCTGAATACAGATAACAAAAATGTCGTGATAGCTAGTTCTATCGAGAATGGTGATGTGCTAAATGGTCCGAACTTCGTTGATCCAAATAACGGTGACTACAGAATTCGACCTAGCCTCATGCTACTCGATAAAGGAAGCAATGACAAATATCAGCTAAATGCTGATATAAACTCAGAAAAGGACTTAGGTAATACAGCCCGTCTGATTGGCGACAACATCGATATCGGTGCATACGAGTGCGACACGAAGATGATTCAGGTTATCTATGTAAAAGAAGGTTCTGCTGTTGCAGGAACAGGTGAAAGCTGGGATAACCCAACCAACGACCTGCAAGGCGCCATCAACCTGGCTGAGCTTTATGCCAACAAGAATGAAGGTAAATATGGCTACGTCTTCGTAGATAGGAATCTGAAGGCTAATAATGTCAATATCAGCATGCCGGGCGTCAAGATGTTTGGTTCGATGCGCGAAGAAAAAAGTTCTGAAACAGAACCAGAAGCTATCGTAAAGGATCTCCTTACTCAGAGAAAAGGAATCATCGAGTCTGCCAGTCAGGCTACCATCAATGGACTGAAACTCAACAGCGGAACTACAGATACCAGAATGTGTATTGTAGATGGTTTCAAGGTTTCGGGCGACATCAGTCTCCAAGGCAAAAGCATGCTCTCTACCTCTATCCTCGATGCAAAAGCAAAGGTAACAGGCGATGCAAGTAGTTTGCTCTACAACAGTCTGGCATTAGGAAGCGTGAAGGATGTGAAGTCTGTCAATGTAACAGCTGCTAGTGCATTACCATCAACAACGGGTAGTGCTGCCAACAGATCTGCAGTAACAACCAATAATAAATATGTGAAAGATGCCTATTGGAAGTACCAGCTTGACGAGACTGACAATGCCAACATCAACCAACACGATGCCAACGTAGCCGAAAATCCTACAAAGGATTGCACCATTCAGGTGATGCACGACCATGATCTTGCCGGCAACCAACGCATCAGAGACAACGTTGACAACGGATGTTTCGAGACTTGGTATCTGACAAACGATGCAGAAGCAAAGGAGACAGATTACCCTCATGGTAAATCTGTGGTCTATGTCATGGCAGTAGGCAAGGAGTTGAAACTCGACAACACATTCTATACAGAGATGAATCCGTTCAGCCCAGGCTTCCTGCTCTTGAAGCACCACGCCGGTTTAAGAGGCAACAACAGTTATGTAAACCTCACCAACTTTGCCGTAGAAAGAAACTTAAAGGCTGGAACCAACTTCTTCTCCATGCCATTCAAGGCTACCAATATGGAGGTTGAGGGCACAAATAATCCTGCTGATGGTAGCGTAGCAGCCTACTACTATAATGCTGCAACCCGTGCCAAATACGACTATAAGTTTGACCAAAACGAGAGTAAAGCATGGGTAAAAGGTGTAGATAACCAGCGAAACTTTACCGCAGGTTTCAGAATGGATGCTAAAGCCGACAAAATGAATGCAACAGGCAAGATGACCGTCCGTTTCTACGGAACCAGTTACACAGAGAAAGATGGTAGGACCAACAGGAGTCTGCTGGATAAGATTACCCTGGTACAGAACAATAACCAGCAGCCATGGTCGAGCAGCAATGGTGGCGGTTTGAAGTTCACCCACAAGGAGAACATGGGCTGGAACCTCTTCGGTTCTCCTTATCTCTGCGCCATGAACTATAGCGATATGGAATATGGCAGAGTCATCTACCAATGCGAAGAAAACGGCAGCTACAAGGCTATCAATACCTATGATTCAGACACGGGTGCTTCAACGGCTGGCTACATCCCGGCAATGGATGCCGTGTTTACGCAGACTGCCACTCTGGATAATTCAGAAAGCGTGATAGTAGGACATTCGGAAGCAAGGGCAGCAACAGCCTATCAAGCAACCCGAGCCCTCGACATCGCCATCACACAGAGCAACAGAAACAGCAGAGCCGGCAACAGCACTCCTGTAGATGACCAACTCCAGTTGAATACAGTTCCTGCCTACGAAGCAAAAAGCGACTTTGATATGGGAAGCGATGGAGTGAAATGGATGACGAACCAGAATGCTCAGATCTATGCTATACGCAATGGTGGACGCTACTCTCTCCTCTCTGCGGTCAGCATTGATGCAGAACAGAGTATCGGAATCAGTCTGCCGGAAACCGGTGAATACAGCATCAGCATCCCTGAAGATTGCGACGCCAGCGAATATGAAACCGTCTGGCTGAAGGACAAGGAAACCGGAAAGGCGGTAGATCTGAAGGATGGCAGTTATCCATTCTATGCTGCCCAAACAGGTGAGATGAACAATCGCTTCAATATCAGTTTCAACCGCAAGGAGACTGACATGAAGTCAGACATCACCATCATTCCTAACGGCAACTATCATATCCTGATAAAGGGTCTGAAACAGAACGACATCATCAGAATATACGGAACCACAGGTGTCCTGGCGCTTCAGAAACAGGCAAAATCTGATACAGAACAGCTTCGCACACCAATAAATGGGACTGTAGCCGTAGAGGTAACGCGAGGCGGAAAACAGATAGCCGTAAAGAAGATAGCCCTTAAATAAAGGAATGAATGACGTAAAATTACGGAATAAATGTTAATAAAG
>ERZ773165.1032-NODE-1032-length-18354-cov-3.591890_pt1 | contig 18354 bp, 18 predicted proteins | sample MGYA00581003_ERZ773165 | MGnify/ENA primary metagenome ERZ773165 (study PRJEB29015, sample SAMEA2737817) | human gut metagenome | biome: human gut; feature: human-associated habitat; material: faeces | place: China | collected 2012 ... | reverse complement strand
TCAGATCAATTACTTCCACGCGGCTTTTACTGAATAACGGCTTTGAACTTCCAATCAGCCGGAGAAGATCCAAGGAATTACAAAATATCTACTCTCAGCACATTATTAATATATTATAAATTTAAGGAGACAAGTTTATGAAAATAGTATTGTTGAATTTATTGGACAGCATGATGTCCGGTGCAGCAGCCTTTATATTTTTTCAGACAATTCTTGGAAAGAAGAAATCCCAACTGCCATATTATATAATACTTCTCATATTTGTATGCAGCTTTACTATTTATGCAGCCATTACATCTATTTTAATTGGCAATACATCGACACAGGCAGTTTATTTACGTTTAACCTTATCATCTTTACTTTGTTTCTGCCTAAGTTTTCTTTATTCAGCCAATTTGCGAACTAAAATACTTATATCCATCAGTACTACTATATTATGCTCTATCTTTGAAGCTTTTTCGTATTACATTATTACAAGCATTTACTCATATCGAGTCGAAAAAGATACTATGGATTTTTTAGTATTCTCCAATATATCGCTTATGGCGAATATGTTTTTCCTTATTTTTTCAATACTGATTCATTTTATCTGGAAAAAGGAGGCTTTTGTTCATTCTTTAAGTTATACAATAATTTTATTGGTTATTCCGGTACTTTCTATGTGCCTGTTACTATCAAAACCAATTTTATATCTAAATATAAATATTCCGTCTGCCTTTTTCATTTTAGCAGCCTTTGTATTGTTTATAAATATTATGAACTATATATTGTTTTACAACGTCCTCGAAAACGAAGAGCTCCGCTTTCAGCTTACCATCCAAAAAGAACAGATTGAATTTCAGCGCAACAAATACGAGCAACTGGGTGCTGCCTACAAAAATATACGTAGCTTTATGCACGACACCAAAAAGCATCTGTTTTATATTGAAAATTGTGTTACTGAGAAAAAATATGACGATATAATCCCTTATTCTAAAGAGATTATGCACGACCTCGAATCACGCTATTGTACTATTAATACAGGAAATCTCGTTATAGATGCCTTTGTAAGCAACCTGCTGCTTCAGACAAAAGCCCAAGGTATCACTCTGCACACCAATCTGAAATTTGACAAAGCCACTATTCCTGTCAATGATTATCACCTGACTATCATTCTCGGAAATCTGCTTGATAATGCGCTTAATGCCTGCCGTGGACAAATCGGAGCAAATATCAAGGTTGCGGTAAGAACTGTAGACGGCACCTTTACCATACACGTTGCAAACACATATGTGATTGCAGATCCTGACAAGGCACCTGATGATTTTGAAAAAATAGATTTTATTCACGGATATGGTCTGAAAAATGTAAAGGACTCAGCCGAGGCATGCGGTGGTTTCTGCGTGATCAATCACGAAAATGATATATATTCCGCCACCGTTATAATACCTGTTCTGAATCCTTGAATCAATTCATCCACAAAAAGGATGAACTATCCCTCTGAAATCTGACAAACGACACGATTTTCTATAACACCTTCGAACCATTTGCCGTAAGCCTAAAGGTTGCACCTAGCACCTCTGCTGCGCCACGGCACATCATCATTCGACCCAGGAAAATTTCAAAATACTCATACATAGAGCAGATTTTCGTATCAATCTGCAGATTAAGCGCTATGACTTTTTTATCCATATTTATCTTAAGAGCTGCATCTGTTACTGCATAATTTACCCTGTCGTGTATATCAAAATTTTCTTTTGCCTTGTTCCTTACACGGTTTCTGCGCACATCGGTTTTATCTGCTATGATGAGTGCTGCTGAAATAGGATCCGTTGCCCCTCCGGTTGACTCATCATGATGTCCTATCGCAGACACAACCGTTATCCTATCCTTCAGACTCATATCTGTTTCTTTGAGTATCTCGTTTGCCAGTATTGCACCATATTCCGCATGACGGCTTCTGTTTACCACATTTCCGATATCATGCATAAATCCCGCGATTTTTACCATTTCAATATCAGATTCGCTGTAACCAAATTTCTTTAATATATATGCTGCTCTTTTGGCTACCATTGTGCAATGAGCTGCCGAATGGTCTGTAAAGCCCAATACTCCAAGGTTTTCATTCCCTTTCTTTAAACATTCACAGACCTCCTTATTCTTTTTTATCTCATCGTATGTCAAATTATTGCCTCCTGTTTTGTTACTTAATCATAAATTATAGTCTGCTTTTCATAAAAATATTCGTACATGTTTTGTAATCTTTATTTCTGCACTTATAAGCATAACAAATAATTGAAAATATATTGAGGTGGCTGTGTAAAATTTGTGGGAAATTTTCTATTTACTATTGATATATTTTGCATTGACATATTTTGTTGCATATTTTCCTCCTTTATGCATATATTTGACTAAAAAATATGCAGATACTCAATAAGTATCTGCACATTTTCTAAGTAATATTATGCATTAAAGGTTCAAAAGGTATTTTACCCTATCGTATAATAATATACGCTGTATATGCCGCATACATTAGCAGCATGATGATACCCTCGCCTCTTTTTATCTCACGCTTTGTCCATGCCATAATCCACACGATGAGCGAAAATACCACAAGCACGATAATATCTATGATATTTTCCTGTATGAATGCTATCGGGCTGATGGCTGATGCAATTCCGAGCACCATGAGTATGTTGAAAATGCATGAGCCGACTGCATTTCCGAGTGCCATATCGACCTCGTTTTTTCTGGCTGCGACTATTGATGTCACAAGCTCCGGAAGCGATGTTCCGATAGATACGATGGTTAGTCCGACGAGTGTCTGGCTCATTCCAAGGTCAATCGCTATGCGGCTTGCACTGTCTACTACGACATCTCCGCCTACCGCGATGCCGACAGCTCCGATTAGAATGAAAATCACTGCTTTTGGCATTGAGATGAGAGGTATCTCATCGACCTCCTCATCTGATGACTGCCTGTTCCGCTTTAATGTGTGTCTGATAAGGTAGAAAATGTATCCTGCAAAGCAGCCGAGCAGTATTATCCCGTCCACTCTGCCGAGTGTCATGCCGATTGTTCCCATGACAAGAAGTAAAATGGCACATATCATCGAAAATGGGAAATCCCTTTTTAATGATGCTCCGTCCACCACTACTGGTGTCATCAAAGCGCACACGCCGATTACTACCATAAGGTTAAATATGTTTGAACCTGTCACGTTGCTGACTGCAAGCGTATTATTGTGTGCTATGGATGCTGCCACACTGACCGCTGTTTCAGGAAGCGAAGTTCCCATCGCGACAATTGTCAGTCCAATGATAAGTGACGGTACCTTGAAGCGCTTTGCCACGCTTGAGCTGCCCTCCACGAACAGGTCTGCGCCCTTTACCAAAAACACAAAGCCCACTATCAGGCAGAGCAGCACCACTATAAACGGTGCATTATTGATGAAATTTTCCATGTTGATTCCTCCATTTTTTATTTTTGTATTCTATATTATTTCATTTCTTATAGTATCTGAAATGTAATCCCAGCCACAGTTTATGTCATATCATAACACGCTCATTAAAAGCTTATAATACCTAGGTGCTCAAGCAATATCTTCACGCCTATGAGTATGAGAATGATTCCTCCGGCTATCTCTGATTTCTTTTTATATTTATTGCCGAAAAAGTTTCCAACTATGACTCCGATGATTGAGAGCACGAAGGTTGTAAGTCCGATGATTGCAATAGCCCAGTAGATGTTTAAGCTGTCATAGGTAAATGCAAACATGATTCCGACTGCAAGCGCATCGATGCTTGTTGCAATTGCAAGCAGAAGCATCTCTCCCTGATTGAGCGCCAGGTCTTTTTCCACGACCGCGTCATCATCCTTTTCCTTTACTGCCTCATAAACCATCTTTCCACCGATAAATCCTAACAGGATGAATGCTATCCAGTGGTCAATGCTTGTGATGTACTTCTCAAAGCGGATGCCCAGCATATAGCCGATAAACGGCATGAGCGCCTGAAATCCTCCGAAATACAGACCGATTGTCAGCGCCTGCTTTCTGTTTACCTTTGTCATTCCAAGTCCCTTGCAGATAGATACTGCGAAGGCGTCCATTGACAAACCTACTCCTATGAGCAGGATTTCAATAAATAATACCATATTTTTCTCCCTTTTGCCTAGTGTGCGGCGATTAATTTCTCCCGGATAAGTATATGAATGCGTTACTGTTCACACCTAACAGTGTTATCAACAACATGAACGCTTCATATGAAAAATGAGACCCTCGCATGCAGACACGAAACCTTATAAAGCTATAATTTATGGCTTATATAGCTTTATTGTGTGCTGCATACTTGAGTCTCATTCTTTAATGTTTGCCAGGTCTATTGACCGGTCTGTTGACAAACCACGTATATGTAATGATACGCGAACTACTCCCTCAGAGGTAGTGTGTATTTAATTAATCGCCTTTGCTTCTAAAAAAATATATCAAATGACATGGGCTGTGTCAATGTATTTTACCGCTAATTTTTGTACGGAAAGGCTAACTTTTTAAAATAATCGAAACTACCCGGAACATTTTTTACAAAACAAATTTTATACAGATTTACACAACTAATTATTTTAAAATCATGGTTGACATGAAAAACAACATGTGATATGTTTACTACGACAGACATAGTATGACACTCGTAGTATGTTACTCGTAGTATTGAATAATTTTAAGATGAAATTAAACACTTGATACAGGAGGTGAATAATGCTCAATATAAGCAGCGATGTCATCCGCGGATACAACGATACCATCATACTCTACCTGCTCCTCGACAGACCATCCTACGGCTACGAGATTTCAAAGCAGATAAGGCTAATATCCGAGGAAAAATACGTCATAAAAGAAACAACTCTCTACTCTGCATTTACCCGCCTTGAGAAAAACGGCTATATCACATCATTCTCTTCGAGCGACAATGCAAGCGGCAAAAGGCGGACCTACTATCAGATTACCGATGCCGGCAGAGAATATTACAGGATGAAATGCGAGGAATGGAAGCTGACACTTGATGTAGTAAGCAAATTTATACGATTTTAAAGGAGACATTTTATGGAAACTATAAAGAATTATCTGGAAAATATGTTTTCGCACCTCCCGAATACACCCGAGGTGCAAAAAGCCAAATATGAGCTCTATCAGATGATGGAGGATAAATACAACGAATTAATATCCGAGGGCAAATCTGACAACGAAGCCATAGGCATAGTCATATCAGAGTTTGGAAATCTTGACGAGCTCGCCGACTCACTCGGTATCAAGAGCTTCGTGAATCCCAGTCAGGCAATGCCTGCCGCCAAAACACTCTCCCGCGAGACTGCTGCCGCATTCCTCAGGGATTCGGCAAAACAAGCATATCTCACAGCGTTTGGAGTGCTGCTTTGCATAATCGCAAGTCTTGGACCGATATTCAGCGAATGCATTCCGCGTTCACTCGCTTCACCGGACGCATCTGATGCAATCGGCATTACCTTCCTGTTCCTGTGTGTCGCAGTGGCAGTCGGCTTCTTCATTTTTTCAGGCTCTATCTCATCCAAGTGGAGCTACCTGAAGCAAGAGCCTTACTGCATAGATTTTGAGACGGCAAACTGGGTCATCGAGCGAAAGGAAAGCTACCGCTCCACACATGCGATGCTTTTAACAGTGGGTATCATGCTCTGCATACTCTGCGCAGTGCCGGCAATCATAATCAGCTCACTGAACACCAAAAGCACCTTCGCAGACTCACTTTCAGGCGGACTCGTGCTCGTGTTTATAGCAATCGGTGTATTCATGATAGTATTCACAAACATGAAGAAATCAAGCTTTGACAAGCCCCTTTCCCTAAACGGAGCACAGACTATGGGCGGTAATTTTGCCAATTCACACGATGGCAAGGTGCACTATGAAAACCCTGTTGTGGCTGCAATCATGTCAGTTTACTGGTCAACAGTCACATGCATTTATCTATGCTGGAGCTTTATTACCTTTGATTGGGGTATCACATGGATTATCTGGCCAATAGCCGCAATCATCAATTCGCTGGTGGAAAATCTGCTCGGCGATAAACATGGAAATTAACGGAAACCAGGACAGTCAAAAATGTGTGTAGCATATTTTGAATAATCACAAAACAAATTATGCAACAAGATAATTCAGAAATGGAGACAAGTCATGAAAAAGAATATATATCTAATAATAATTACAATAATTACCGTGGTCTGCATCATCGCCGGGAGTCTCTACCATATCGGGGGCTTTGCCCTAGGCCTGTTTGACAATCTGATTCCGCGCTCAGACAAGTCTCTCGGAAACGTATGCACAGAGGAGCTTTCAGTCGATGAATTTTCAAACCTGGTATTTGATACAACCATATCGAACATCAACGTTAAAACCGGTGACAGCTACACGGTCTCATACAAATGCAACAAGCGATTGGTTCCAAAGATTAGGAGCACAGGCGATACCCTCACAATATCCCAAAGCAAAGGAGCCAACTACAAAAGAAACACCACAAGTGAAATCACTGTTACCATTCCTGAGGGCGCAGCATTGAACAAGCTCTCCCTTGATACCGGTGTAGGCGAGGTAAACCTTAATTCCCTGACCGCAGCCGATGCAGAATTTGACACCGGCATAGGCGATTTATATGTCACAGACTGCAGCTTCGCCACATGTGATGTGGATGGCGGAACCGGCAATCTTAGCTTTGAAAACTGTGCCTTTGACGAGATGGATATCGACGGCGGTACAGGTAACATCACTGTGACATCCTCACAGTCACTTGACGGTTACATGATGGACCTGGACTCAGGTACAGGCGATATCACAATCAACGGCAATGACTATGATGATGAGTATGAGGTAAATGAGCATGCCAAAAAGCACCTGGTTATCGACTCAGGGCTTGGGGATATTGAAGTGAAATATTAAATTAAACTTTTCACTTTTTATTGTCCATAAACTGCGGCTCCATATATCCGGTTCCTGACATGGACTTGTAGTAGCGGCTTGCTGCCTGCGTGCCGACACGCACCTCGCGGGCCTGCTTCTTTATGGACGCAAATTTCAGAGTCATGAGATCCTTGTTGCGGGCCTCCTGACTCTGTATTTTTACGCTCTTGTCCGTGATACTGCGGATATGCTCCTGCATGGTGCGTATCTGCTCCTTGTAGTCCTCTTTGTGACCATTCAGTTCTTCCTTTGTACGTTCAAAAAGCTTCTCAAAGCCTGAGTCTAAATTATTGAGCTGGTCGATGAGCCTGCTCTTTGCCTCAACTACCTCGTCAAAGTCGTCAGGTGTGAGCTGTGGATCCTCGAGCTGGTTCTTCTGCTTGATATCAAGCTCTATTATCCTGTCGAGTACCTGTTCCTTTTTCTCGAGGCTTTGTATCATTATATCTATGTAAGTCTGTTCCATTGTGTTCCCCCTGTATTTTCGATTGTTTTAACTATAATCATCTCTATGATAGCACAAAACGCACAAACAAACTAGCTTCATGCTGCTGTCTCTGCGTTTTGTTTAAGTTAAAACTCTCTATAATCCCTGTCGGTGATTTATGATACATTTATCTATGACACATGCAGCTTGTTTCCGTTACATGTGGCCTGCATAACCTCTTTCCACGCGTCACGCATAGTGCGCAGGTGCTCAAGCACCTCCTCAAGAATCTCCTTGTCCTTCTTTATGTTTGCCTCGACAAGACGTCTGTGAAGATATGTATATACATTGTTAAAATCCTTTGATACCGGATATTTGTCATCAAGTGTGGACTGGAACTCTTCTATGATACGCTCAACCTTGCGGATGTTTGTGTGAGCCTGCTGGATATCCTCCTTCTCCACTGCCATGATTGCAATATTGCAAAATTTGATTGCACCATCATACAGCATGAGTGTAAGCTCTGCCGGTGATGCAGTCATGATTTTGTTGTTTGCATATGCTGCGTATGCTTTATTTTGTAACATAATATACCCTCCCTGGTATCTTTTTATGAGAAGTAGCTGCTAATTGAGCTCTGTGTGCTGTTGAGCTTGGTCATAGCTGACTCCATCTGAGTAAACTTGTTGTAGTAGTAATCCTCACGATCTGAGATTTTTTTCTCCCATTCCTTAATAGTCTTGGTGTAGTTAGTGTACTCTGTCTTCATCTGCTTGTCATTGTAGATGGTAAATGCTGAGCTCAAATCTGTAGACTTCATCTTGTCACCGATTGCACTATACAGATTAGTTGAAAGCTGCTGCATAAACTGCATTACCGTATCCGGATCATCGTTTATAGCTGCCATGAGCTTATCTGTCTTGCCGGATGTATTGGCGTCATCCTCATCACCATCAATGTGATATGCATTCTGCTCATTCTCCGCTGCATTCAAAAATCCAAGTGTACTGATTCCAAAGCTTGAGAGCGAGTACTTCTTGCCACCTATCTCAACTGATGACATCATGGCTGTCTGCATTGCTGTCATTACGCTGCCAAGTGTAGAATCCCTGCGAAGCAGAGAGTCCTTAATCTTTGTCTCCCACTTCTCAATCTCTTTATCAGACATCTGATCCTTCTCATCATCCGTGAGTGGCTCGTAGCTTCCTGCTGAATCAGCATTGTATAGCTTCGTCATCTCGTTGATGATGTTGTTGTACTCTGTCAGGAAATCCTTTACCTTATCATATACACCCTGTGTATCTGTGCTTGTTGTAATGCTTATAGCACTGTCACCGGTCTCAGCAAGTGCCTCGATTGTCAGTCCATTGATTGAATAGCTGTTGCTGTCACCTGTATATTTTACACCGTTCAGCTCAATCTCCGAATCCTGTCCTGCGACCTTCTTCACCTGTGAATTGAAAAGTGCCTTATTCTGAAGCGTGTATGCAGTGTTTACCCTGTCGAGCAGGTCGTTTAGCGCCTGTGTATACTCAGACGAATCCTTCTGCTTTGAGGCAAGCTCCTTTACAATATTGCTATCTGCTGCTTTTTTTGTGTTGGCCTCTGCGGCCTCCTCCAAAGCGTTTGCTTTATTTACAAAGCCGTCAGTCTCGTTTCCGTTTCCTGCTAAAAGCTGCTCTACGGCTTCCTTTCCATTGCCTGCATAAGCATTCTGAATAGCCTTGGTGAGGCTTGCAACCGAGTACTTGTCATCGCTTCCTAGCACTTCGTCCTTTGAATTCTCAAATGCCTGAACTGACGCAAGAGCCTCATCGTATGAGCTTTTAGTCTTTTCATCCATTGACTTGATGATTGTGTCATACGCTACTGAAGCTGACTCTATGCCAGTCTTGTTTACGGCATCTGCCGCAATAGTGTACTCGGTCTTTTGTGAAACAGTGATGGAATCAGTTTTATCAGCTGTGCCATCTTCCTTTTGCAGATAGTACTTGCCGTCTGTCTCGTCCTTCTTGTAAGTCTTATCACCGACTTTCAGTGTTGTATCATCGACTACTGTAGGTACTGCTTCAAGCTCCTTGCCATCAGCGTCCGTATAAGCTGTCCTCGTAGATTCTGTCACATCATAGTACGATGTGGTATCCTTGTCCTTATCAGCAACGGCTGCAATATAGTGGCTATTGTTGTCGCTGTCAATATACTTATAGAGAGTATTTCCATTTGTATCGGTCAGTGTGGTCTTTGTATATGTATCATAGCTGTCACCATTCTTTGAAATCAATGCGCCATCACGAGATGAGCCAAGCTTCTCAAGCAGCTTCAGCTTATCACTATCTCCTGCATTGTTTGCATCCAGCTTCTCATAAATGCCCTGAAGTGTGGCATATGAATAGCCATAATTTACAGCATTCATAAGATTTTTGCTCTGCGCATTCATCTTAGCTGCATTTGTGGTCAGATTGTTGTAGCTTGTAACAGCTTCCTCGATTTTAGCCTTGGTATCATCGTCTGAAGTTCCATGTAAAGCTGCATACTCATCATATGGATTGGATGAATAAGTACCTGCGGTGGTCTTTTCACCACCATATGCTATTCCCAGGCTATAAAGTGCTGATGCTCCATCTATATTGCTGCCGGTTATGGTAAAATCATTTGCCACGCCTGTCTTTTTTGAGCTGATATAAAATCTCTTGTAGCTTGAATCGTAGTTTGCATCAAGCCCCGCATTCCTGAGTTCCTTTACCACGTCGTTCATGGTAGATGATGCGCTGAGCGTGATGGACTTGGTCTCATCGCCCATCTTTACCTCAAGCTTGGCATCACCACCTGTGTAACCGAGCTGGGCAAGTGTAGTCTTCTCACTGTCTGCCTTAATTTCTGCTCCGGTCATATATCCGGCCTTTGCCATCTGCTTGATTTTCAGCGACTGTGTGCCGCTTGGTGCACCGGAGCCTGCCTTTACTGTGGCCTTTGTAGTATCCGAAACTGATGTCTTCTTTAAGTTGTATGCTGTAGAAAATCGCAGATTGGAAATATTGCTGTACAAGCTGTACACCTTGGTATTAAGGGATTTCCACGCATCCTGTGTCCACTCAAGCTTAGTCTGCGCCTTCTGATATTTCTCTTTTCTGGTGGTATATGACGATACCATTGCCTTTACAATAGAATCTGTATCCAGACCTGATGTCATTCCCGATAATCTGATTGCCATGGTGTCCTCCTATCTCTTCTCATCTACCATGAGTCCTGCCATCTCCCAGACCTTCGCTATCATGTCGAGCGTCTTCTCCGGCGGAAACTCCTTGATGACTTCCTTTGTCTTCTTATCAACTATCTTTATTGTCACGCGGTTAGTCTTCTCATGGATGCCGAACACTGCCTCCGACTGGTCAGCCAACGCGCTCTTGTTGATATCATCCACAGCCTTTTTAAGCTGCGTATTCTTCTCATTCTGCTTTTGTGCAGCAGCCTGTCCCTGCGCTCCGGCATCACCGGCTGAATCACCGCTTGCTTCCTTCGTATTCATCGCCTGAATATTCCTTGCGATGCTGTCAGACACAACCTGATTGTCCGCACTGGACACCTCTGTTCTTCCCTGTGCCTGTTCCTTTATCTGTGCAGTTGATGTACTTCCCTGATAGACCATTCCTGCACCCTTGATTGCCTCTATTGCCATCTCTAACACCTCCGTGTGAAAATATGTTGCAATTAACTGTTGTTCTTACCCTATTCTAAGGAATATATCGGATGAATTGCGGGAAAGTTTATAGCTTTCTTCTCTTTTTAAGTATAAAGAGATTTTGAAAAATCCCGGCACACATCAGGATACTTACATATATCCTATGACGTGAGCCGGGATGGATTGTCTCTTTATTCTTTTTGTGTTTTAGTCTTAATGCTCCAGATTTGCAAACTTCGTGTACTCAGGCAGCCATGCAAGGTTTACGGTGCCGATTGGACCGTTACGCTGTTTAGCGATGATGATCTCTGAGATACCCTTGAGCTCGGTGTCCTTGTTGTAGTAGTCATCACGATAGATGAACATAACGACGTCGGCATCCTGCTCGATAGCTCCTGACTCTCGAAGATCAGAAAGCATCGGTCTGTGGTCCGGTCGCTGCTCTACAGCTCGTGAAAGCTGGGAGAGGGCCACTACAGGGACTGAAAGCTCTCTGGCGAGTGCCTTAAGCGAACGTGATATGTCTGAGATTTCCTGCTGACGCGATTCTGAGCCTCGTCCTGAGCCTGTCATGAGCTGCAGGTAATCGATGATGACGAGCTTTAAGTCATGTTCGAGCTTGTATTTACGGCACTTGCTTCGAAGCTCTGATATGCTGATACCCGGAGTGTCGTCTATGATGAGCTCGGAGTCTCCGATGATTCCGGCTCCCTCGACCAGCTTTTCCCAGTCGGCATCAGACAGATTTCCTGTACGCAGTGCCTGCGCATCTACCTTTGATTCGAGTGAGAACAGACGGTTTACGAGCTGCTCCTTCGACATCTCGAGTGAGAATATGGCTGTACACAGATGTGCGTGAAATGCCACATGCTGTGCTATATTGAGGACGAAGGCTGTCTTTCCCATTGACGGACGGGCTGCCACGAGCACAAGGTCTGACGGCTGAAGTCCCGCTGTCCTGTAGTCTAGGTCTATGAAGCCTGTCGGGATTCCTGTTACGGTGCCCTCCTGCTGTGCTGCTTTTTCGATTTTCTCGAGGGCATTCATGACAACAGTACGGATTGGCACGTAGTCACCTGTCTGCCTTGTGGAAAGCAGTTCAAATACATCGTGCTCTGTCTTGTCAAGCACGCTCTCGAGCGATTCCTTGCCGGCGTAGCACTCGTTCTCTATGTCCTCTGTCACATGGATGAGCTTTCGCTTTATGGCATTTTCTTTTACGATATTGGCATAGTACTTGATGTTGGCAGAGGTCGGCACACTGGTGACGAGAGTTCTCACAAAGTCAAGGCTTTGTATTTCCTGCGGCACATCCTTTTCCTTTAAACGGTTCTGGAGTGTGACGAGATCTACAGGCTGACCCTCTGTAAAGAGCTCAACCATGGTCTCAAATATGATGCCGTACTGCTGATGATAAAAATCCTCCTTAAGGAGCATCTCGCTGGCGGTCACTATGGCATCCTTGCTCATAATCATGGAGCCGACCACGGACTGCTCTGCCTCAAGGCTGTTTGGCATTATTCGTTTGATTAATGCTTCTTCCAAGGGGATTCCTCCTATCCTTCAACTACTGATACTGTGAGGTTTGCTGTTACCTTTGGATGAAGCTTGACAGGCACCTCATAGTTTCCGAGTGCCTTGATTGACTCGTTAAGCTGCATCTTTTTCTTATCGAGCTCTAAGCCATGCTGCTCCTTTGCTGCAGCCGAGATCTCCTTGGTGGAGATGGAGCCGAAGGTCCTGCCGCCCTCTCCTGAGCGCAGCTTTACTACTACCTTTGTGCTCTCAACGACCTTTGCGAGCGCAAGTGCACTCTCGTAGTTTTCCTGTGCCACCTTGTCAGCGTGCTGGTTCTGAAGCTTTAAGTCATTTAAGTTCTTTGGAGTAGCCTCTACTCCGAGTTTTTTAGGTATGATATTGTTTCTGGCGTAGCCGTCACTTACGTTTACTATCTCGCCTTTTTTGCCTAATGGTTTTACGTCCTGTAATAAGATTACTTTCATTCTTCTATGTCTCCTTCTTTTAGCATTTCGTCCAGTGTATCCTGTATCATGCGCTTCGCCTGCACGATAGTGACGCCTGTCAGCTGCGCGCCTGCCACATTTAAGTGTCCGCCACCGCCCAGCTTCTCCATGATTATCTGGACATTTATCTCGTCGATTGAACGAGAGCTGATATAAATCTTGTCATTGTACTCCGTGAGCACAAATGATGCCTTGATTCCTATTATGTTGAGCAGCTCATTTGCTGCCTGTGCACCGACGATTGTCGGGCTCTCCACATTCTCGCTAGGGCATACCGATATGGCAAACGAGCCCCTGTATACCTCCGCGTGGCGCACTGCCTCGGCTCTTGCCTTGTAGCATGCCATGTCATTTCTAAGCATCTTTCTGACGCGTGTTACCTCTGCGCCTGAGCGCTTCAAAAAGGCTGCAGCCTCAAATGTACGCACGCCTGTCTTTGTCATAAAGTTGTTGGTGTCGATGAGGATTCCTGCGTAGATGCAGTCGGCCTCTGTCGCATTGATCTTGACTCCGTCGTTGAAGTACTGCAATACCTCTGCAACCATCTCACACGCACTTGATGCATACGGCTCGATATATGAGAGTATAGGATTCTCTATTATCTCGCTGCTTTGTCTGTGGTGGTCAAATACGACTATCTTTCCTGTCTTTCTGAGGAGTTCAGGACACTCTGTGTAGCTTGGTCTGTTGGTGTCCACCACCATGACAAGAGTATCCTTGCTCACCATTTCAAGAGCTTCTTCGCTGTTTATAAACATATCTGCCGGGTAGCCCTTTGCCTCTGAAAATGTCTCCATAAGAGGTCTTACTGAGCTTGTCGGATCATTTATGACTATCTGTGCCTTTTTGTCGAGATTCTTGGCTGCACAGTATATACCTATGCCTGCTCCAAGCGAGTCTACATCTGTGATGCTGTGTCCCATGATAAGCACGTTCTCACAGGTTTCAATGATTTCCTGAAGCGCCTGTGCCTTGACTCTCGCCTTTACCCTTGTCTTGCTCTCCACCTGCTTTGACTTGCCGCCAAAATACAGGATATCATCGTGATCCTTTATAACTACCTGATCACCGCCTCGTCCGAGGGCTAAGTCTATGGCATTTCGCGCATATACGTAGTTTTCATTATACTTATCGCTCTTTATACCGATTCCGATACTGAGTGTGACCGCCATCTCGTTGCCGACCTTTATAGCCTTGACCTCGTCGAGCACCTTGAACTTGTCCTCCTTCATGCTATCAAGGTACTTGTACTTGAACACCACGAAGTATTTGTCGTTTTCTATCTTTCTGACAAGTCCGTCATACTTGGCAAAATACTGGTTTACACGCCTGTCGATAAGTGCAACGAGCAGTGACCTCTTTACGTCCTCTATGCTGTCAAGTGCCTCATCATAGTTATCGATATACACAAGCGCTGAGACCTGCTTCTGCTCTGTGATTTCCTTCTTGCAGTGATAAAGCTCCGACTCATCAAATACGTACAGCGCCGTCAAAAACTGGTCTGCTTCATTTGTGTCGATTATCTCATTTTCCTCTGCGATAGAGTTGAAATATATTCGCTTGACGGACAGACGGACTATGCTGTCCTCCTCCTCATTTACTATCTTGAAGTCTGTCGGCGCATCACTCTTGGTGAGAAGCTCTCTGGTCACTGTCGGAAAAAGTGTCGTGATGGATTTGTGATATTTTTTATCCACACCCATTAGCTCTGCGAATTTGTCATTTACCCAGAGTATCTTGCCGGAGTACTCAAGCAGGGCATACGGCACCTCAAACTCATTAAGCAGCCTCTTCTGCACCGATGAATACTGTGTTGCAAAGCTTATCAGCTCATTTGCAACGACTGACTTGCTTCTGACATACAAAAACAGCACGAGCGCAAAGTAAAACACTGTAAAGCCTACCATGCCATAGCCAAGCCTTCTGTCATAGCGCAGTGCTATTCCGTCAGCACATATCCACACAAACGTCAGATATAGCGGCCAGCACATGTAGCTTTTCAGCCTGCCCTTGAATTTTATTTTTTTCTTCATTTTACTCTCCTTATCCCCGCTGCGTTGCGCTGATGCTGCCGGTGCAACGGTTGCGGTTTCGAGAATGTACTACAAATTAATAGTTACCGGCCACACCTTTGTGCAGCCCGCATCGATTGATATACCTACTAGAGAGTATACCACTTTGTGAGGATTATTCCTAGTACTATATTTATCAGTTTGGAATTACAGGAGTTCAGGGCAATCCTGTGTAATCTAAGCACAATTCTGTGCAATCTAAAAAGCACCGCATATATCTGATATTGATATGATACATGCGATGCTTTTTGTGTGCTCTCATCTTCCGGTATTCATTTTGATTAAATATAATTACTTCTCAGTCTTATCCGCAGCTATCTCTGCAATTGACTTTGTAAGACCTGCAATCCCCTGAATCTCTGAAGGGATGATTATCTTTGTAGCCTTGCCGTCTGCTGCCTTGGCAAATGCCTCTAAGCTCTTTATCTGGAGCACTGCGTTATCCGGATTTGCCTCCTTCAACATGCGAAGTCCGTCTGCATTGGCCTGCTGTATCTTGAGGATAGCCTCTGCCTGACCTGCTGCCTCCTGGATTGTTGCCTCCTTCTTTGCCTCTGCGCGAAGGATGGCTGCCTGCTTTTCAGCCTCGGCGTCGAGGATGACTGACTCTTTATTTCCCTCTGCAACAAGGATTGTTGATTTTTTCTCACCCTCTGCACGAAGAATGGCCTCTCGTCTCTCACGCTCTGCCTTCATCTGCTTCTCCATGGCATCCTGGATGGCCTTTGGAGGTATGATGTTCTTGAGCTCTACACGGTTTACCTTGATGCCCCATGGATCTGTTGCCACGTCGAGTGTTGCGCGCATCTTGGTGTTGATTGTCTCACGGCTGGTGAGTGTCTCATCAAGCTCTAAGTCTCCGATAATGTTACGAAGTGTTGTGGCTGTGAGGTTCTCAATTGCCATGATTGGATTCTCTACTCCGTATGCGTAGAGCTTTGGATCTGTAATCTGGAAATATACTACAGTGTCTATCTGCATTGTTACATTATCCTTTGTGATTACAGGCTGTGGCGGGAAATCTACCACCTGCTCCTTTAAGATGACTTTCTTTGCTATTCTGTCGATAAATGGCACCTTGAGGTGAAGTCCTACGCTCCATGTGGTGAGATATCCTCCCAAACGCTCAATTACCATTGCATGTGCCTGTGGCACGATTTTGATGCAGTTTACCAGTACTATAAGTACGATTACGAGTAACACTGCAAGTGCTATTAATCCTTCCATTTCCGGTTAAGCCTCCTTTACCCTTTTTACAATTAGTTTTACTCCGCTTATCTTTACTACCTCGATAAGCTCGCCTTTTCTTATGACCTGGGTCTCGTCCTGCGGTCTGACTGTCCACTCCTGACCGTTTACAACGGCTTTTCCCGTCTGCTTCATGCTGTCAGCATCCTCGGTGAGCACAGCTCTTTCTCCGACCAGACTGTCCACATTTGTCTTCACTGTCCTGGAATTGATGTACTTCCCGGCCCATGGCTTTGTGAGAGCTAAAAGCACGACTGAAACGAGTATAAATACAATTCCCTGAACCACGACATTGCCACCAAGCAGTGCGATTATAAACGCTACAAATGAACCTGCCGCAAACCATATGGATGTGAGCCCGACTGTCATAAGCTCAACTAAAACAAAAACTACGGTAGCTGCCAACCAGAAAACAATATATGTATCCATTTGAACCCTCCCTTTTTATTAGTATTTGTTTTATATTCATTTTATACTATGTAATTTGATTATGCAACAAATATTAATTTTTTAAACATAAAACATTTTTAACCTAAAAAATCCCGACCACCATCCGGTAGTCGGGATTTATCATACATTTATCTTATTCGCAAACGTATGGCATAAGAGCAAGATGACGTGCTCTCTTGATTGCTACTGTAAGAGCTCTCTGGTGCTTTGCACAGTTTCCTGTGATACGGCGTGGAAGGATTTTTCCTCTCTCAGAGATGTATCTCTTTAATTTGTTTGTATCTTTGTAATCAATGACATTGTCTTTTCCACAGAATACGCAGACTTTTTTTCTTCTACGCATTGGTCTTCTCTTCATTGATGAACCATCAGCTGATTTATTGTAAGCCATTTTTGTTACCTCCTTGAATATTTGTCCTCGTGGACACTACTAATTGAATGGAAGCTCCTCGTCGATTCCGTCCGGAATGTTCATGAAGCCATCCCCAGCAGCCTGGCTAGGTGCAGGTCTGTCTGCCGGTGCAAATCCGCCTGCATTTCCTGATGCGGCTGATTTAGACTCTGCAAACTCTGCATTCTCAACCACGACGTCAGTGGTGTATACCTTCTGTCCGTCCTTGTTTGTATAGCTGCCGGTCTGGATTCGGCCTTCAACAACAAATTTTGTTCCTTTACGGCCAAATCTCTCAAAAAATTCTGCTATCTTTCCAAAAGCTACGCAGTTGATGAAATCCGTTGACTGCTCCTCTGCATTCTTGCTGTAGCGTCTGTCTACTGCAAGTGAAAATCTTGCTATTGCAAGTGAGTTGTCCCCCTGGGCATAGCGGATTTCTGCGTCTCTGGTTAATCTACCCATAAGTATTACTTTGTTCATAATACAATCTCCTATTTTCTTATACTATGCCTCGTCTTTTCTAACGCATAAGAAACGAAGAACATTGTCCATGATACGAACGTCCTGCTCGATTTCTGCTGGGACTGTTCCCTCAGCATCGAACTGGATGAAGTAATAAAAGGCCTCAGTCATGTGCTGAATCTCGTAAGCTAATCTCTTCTTACCAGCCTCCTCAACTTCTGTAACAGTACCGCCGGCACGTGTGATGTACTCTTTTGCCTTCTCGACTACTGCTGTTCTCGCATCATCCTCGATCTTTGCACTAACGACGAGTGCTAATTCATATTTGTTCATGCGAATGTTACCTCCTTTTGGTCTCTGGCTCATAAATCTGATTATGAGCAAGGAATTTTATATCACGAGTCTAGATAATAACATGAATCGTGGTACTTTTCAAGGGGTTTTTGCATTTTTCTTTAATTTTTATTAGGTCGGGACATGCGCCGCGGGCAAGGGGAGGGCACAGGCATACTTCCGCGTGAGCTACGCTTCGCTGCTAAGTGGCTGTACGAATTGTGTTTTTGGTTTTCTATGCCTGACGAAACCGTCGCTACTCGCCCTCCATGGCTCGATAGCTCCTTGCCCCGGCGTCCATGCC
>ERZ773165.1026-NODE-1026-length-18431-cov-3.179636_pt1 | contig 18431 bp, 17 predicted proteins | sample MGYA00581003_ERZ773165 | MGnify/ENA primary metagenome ERZ773165 (study PRJEB29015, sample SAMEA2737817) | human gut metagenome | biome: human gut; feature: human-associated habitat; material: faeces | place: China | collected 2012 ... | reverse complement strand
CGGCAAAAATCTGCGAGCCGATGTGACAATGAATCCCCATCAGGTTCATCCGCGGATTCTTCATCAGCTGCTGCAGCGCCTCTTCTGCTTGACCTGAACGGATGTCAAACCCGAATTTGGAATTCGACTGCCCAGTCATGATGTACTGATGCGTTTCGGCTTCAATGCCTGGCGTGACGCGCAAAACGACGCCGATGCTTGCATGCTTGCGGCGCAAAACGTGATCGAGCAGTTTGATTTCGCGGAAATTGTCGACGACAACCGTGCCGATTTTTTCATCGACTGCCATTTCAAGCTCGTCCTGAAGCTTGTTGTTTCCGTGAAATTCAATGCGTTCAGGCGGCATCCCGCCCTTTAATGCCGCATAAAGCTCGCCGCCGGAAACGATGTCGCAGCCGAGCCCGTACTTGTTGATCAGCTGATACATCGCAAGCGCGGAAAAAGCCTTGCTGGCATACGAAACCATGTATTTGACGCCGGCATCCTCAAAAGCCTGTTTGAATCCGCGAATCTGCTTTTTGATTTTCCTGACGTCGTATGCGATCAGCGGAGTGCCGTACTCTTCTGCCAATTTGACGGCATCGACCCCACCTATCAACAAATGTCCCTGTTCGTTTACTTCAACTGAATCTGCCAACTGCACTCTTCCTTTCCCGACGCTGAATTTGTCATATATAACGAAAAAGCCGCGGATCTCCTCCCCGGCTTCACGCATTGCTTATTTTTCGTCGCTCTTGAGCACGCCGCCGACCGAATAGCGGTCCTTGCGCATCTCGCTCAAAACGACGTGCACGTGTTCTGCCGGAGCACCAGTATTTTTAGTTACGGCATCCGTAACGTCTGCAACAAGATTCTTGAGCTGCTCTTGCGTGCGACCTTCGATAAGTTCGATATGAATAAGTGGCATTTAAAACATTCCCTTCTGTTCACTGTCTATGTTAACATTATTGCATAGATAGAGATTAAAATGCAATTAGAATTTGGCCTTTTATGCGTTTTTTTCAAGTTTTGTCGAAGACAGATAAGCTATAATCTAATTGCAGAAGAGACTAAAAAAGGACGTGAACAAGCAATGCTGCAACATAATTTTGAATTTTCCGCCTGCACGAGCATCCTCGTCGGCAAAAAAGCCATGGCCGACGGTTCGACCATCATCGGCCGCAACGAGGACTCAAAAAGCGCCTGGCCAAAGCATATGATCATTCATCCGCGCCAGACGTTTGCTGAGGATCAGACATTCGTTTCAAAGGACAACGGCTTTGCGATGCCGCTTGAAAAGACTCGGTTCAAATACAGTGCCACGCCGGAGTGGACGGACGAGTTCGGTCTGTTTGAAGAAGACGGCATCAACGAATACGGCGTCTGCATGAGCGCAACCGAAAGTGCCTATGCCAACGAGCGCGTTTTGGGCTTTGATCCGTTGGTTGAAAAAGGCATCGGCGAAGAAGCGATGGTCACCGTCGTCCTGCCGTACGTCAAGACTGCAAGAGAAGGCGTCAAACGGCTCGGAGCCATCGTTGAAAAATACGGAACCTGCGAATCAAACGGGATTCTTTTTTCGGACAAAGATGAGGTCTGGTACCTTGAAACGGGCTCCGGTCACCACTGGGTCGCACAACGCATCCCTGACGACTGCTATGCCGTCGTGGCCAACCAGCTTGCCATCCAGGAAATCGCCTTCGATGATCCGGACAACTTCATGTTTTCTGCTTCCATTCAGGAATTCGTTTCAAAAAATCATCTCAATCCGGATGAAACGTGCTTCAACTTCCGCAACATCTTCGGAACGCACACGCTTTCTGACGAAATTTACAGCACGCCGCGCGTTTGGGACGGCCAGCGAATTCTTTCTCCGAGCCAAAAACAAGATCCGATGAGCGAAGAATTGCCTTTCATTCGCAAACCCGATCGCAAGCTTTTCATGGACGACCTGGAATACGTCATGGGCGCTCACTTCCAAAACAGTCCGTACGATCCGCTCGGCAAAGGTCCTGACGATCTGAAGCACAAGTTTCGTCCGATCAGCCTGGCCAAGACGCAGGAATCTCACCTGCTGCAGATGCGCCCTGGATTTGCCCCGGAAATCGCAGGTCTTCACTGGCTTGCAATGGGCGTGACCTGTCAAAGCGTCTTCGTGCCGGTCTACGCTGGCACGACCGACGTTTTGGACGCATACAAGCATGGCGAAAAGACCTACTCCAAAGACTCCGCCTACTGGGCATACAAGCTCCTGGGAATTTTGGTCGATCCGCACTATCCGCTCTTTGGAACGAAACTTCACGATCTTCAAAAAGAATGTGCGATCGAATTCAAGCAAAAGATTCTTGAAACAGATAAAAAAGCTAAAGAACTCAAAGACGAGGCGCTTTTTGAACTGCTGACGAAGGCTTCGCTCGAGATACAGAGGCTTGCTTTGGACAAGGTCGAAAAGCTGACGGCCGAACTGATTACCGAATCAACGGATCTTTCGCCGCTCAACTTCAAAACCGATGCCAATCTGTAAGAGGTGAACGATATGGAAAACATCTGTCTTGATCCGACGGACGCAAGCGAGATGCACGAAAAAGACCATGTCTTCTTTACGCATCTGACGACCGAACTGATTCATCTGCTGCCCGTTTTGCCTGAAAAATGCACAGCATTCACGACACAAGAGATTTACAAGCTGCTTCAAAAACTGAATCGGTACTGCGGGCTTGGACTTGATTTTCCGAAAAACCTGAAAATCCTGCCTTACGACTATCCGCTGAATCTTAAAAATCTTTGCGTCACTGCCAAAGCAAGCGACGACGGCTGGTTTGGCGCATGCGTTTTGCTTTTGGAAGACGAAAATGAAAAGATCGGCTATGCGAAACGCTTCGTTGCGCACGGCCTGCATAAAAAACGCATCAAAAAATGGAAACAGTTCTTCAGAGATCAATCTTTGAGCGCCTTGATCCTCGGCAAAGATCTGGTTGAAAACAAGGACTCGCTTTTGCCTGATTTCAAAAAGATCGCAAAAGAACTCGAAAATCTTGAAGAAGGCGCTGCAGTTTCAACGAGTTTTTCTCTTTATGATCCGGAATCTTTGGCCAAGCTGAACGATTTGTGTCAAAAAACAGGACACCGGCTGCTTTTGACTCCTCTTCAAGCAAACATTGCCAAGTCCTTCTTTCCGTTTGACGATTTCGAAACGGGAACCGACAGCGACGTGCTGATCGCCGACTTGCGCCAGACGTTTGACGTCGTATGCGAAACGCAAAGCCCAAGCGAAATCGACGACCTGATCAAAATCATCGATCCAAAAGAAGTCAGTTATCGCTAAGCAAAATGTTTCAATTGTGATAAGTTCGGTGTTATACTTGAAACATGGAAAATTTAAATGACATCTATAGCGAAATCAAGTCCGACCCGGAAAATGCAAAATATTCCGCAAAAAACATCGATCCGCTCTACTATGCGCCAAAAAACGCTCGTATTTTGATTATTGGGCAGGCTCCCGGAAAAAAAGCCCAAGATACGGGCATCGTCTGGAACGATCGCAGCGGAGATCGCTTGCGTGACTGGCTCGGAATTGACAGGAACGTTTTTTACAAATCAGGCAAAATCGCCGTTTTGCCGATGGACTTTTATTTCCCCGGAACTGGCAAGTCTGGTGATTTGCCGCCGCGCAAGGGCTTTGCCGCCAAATGGCATCCCCGTTTGCTCAGCGCCATGCCGGATATTCAACTGACTTTGCTCGTCGGAAGCTATGCGGTCAAGCATTATCTTCATTTGAAAAGCTCACAGAAATTGACGGACGTCGTAAAAGACTACAAGAGCTTTTTGCCGAAGTATTTTCCGCTCGTCCATCCTTCGCCGAGAAATCAGATTTGGATGAAGAACAATCCGTGGTTTGAAGCAGAGGTTTTGCCGGATCTTCGCGAAAAAACGGCCGATATTTTGAAATAGCTCATTCTGAAAAGGATGGGCTGTTTTTTTGATTCTAAAAATTATGTCAGTAATCTAAGAATTTAATTTCGCAACTTGCCTTTCATTTGTCAATACAAGCTCTGCAAAAAAAGACACCGAAATCCCGATGCCTTTTCGTTGTCATATCTTTAATTAAGCTTTCCTGCGGTCACTCAGCCCGAGCATTGCAAGAATACCGGCAAACATTGTCATGATTACACCGACCGTTGCTGCGTCACTGTCTTTTTCGCCCATTTGAGGAAGATCATTTGATTTGACTGTATCTTTTCTTCCTGTTGCAAATGAGACTCCGGCAACTCCGTTCTCAGTCTTGGAATTACCGCTCTTTTTCAAGACAAGCTGTGTCGTATCCGTATGACTTGTCTTATCGTTAAGCTTTGCCTGTTCTTTCTTGACCGCATTCTCAAGGTCAAGCTGAGCTTTGAGCGTGTCATAGGCTTTCTGCTTAAGTGCAGTTTGTGCTTTCGCCTGTTCCAGTTCAGTCTTAGCCTTGTCGAGTGCCTCGAGTTTTGCCGTCTTTTCGGCTTCTGCCTGTGCAAGCTTTTCCTTTGCCTGTTCCAGTGCCTTCACCGCATTGTCATAATCTGCTTTTGCCTTTTCGTAAATTTCCGGTGCGTTCTTAAGATTTTCAAGCACCTGTTCCCTTACTTCAAGTTCCTTCTGAGCCGTTTCCAGTGCGATCTTTGCGTTGGCGTACTCTGTTTCAGACTGTGCAAGATCTTCCTTTGCCGATTCAAGTGCTTTCTGTTTTTCGACAAGTGTCTTCTGCGCTTCGGACAGTTTCTTCTGTGCCTGTGCAAGCTGATTCTGTGCCATAATCAACGTGTCTTTTTCATCCGTTGTCATACGGGTATTCTGATTTGCAAGAACAGCCGCCTTCGCCTTCTGATAAGCCTTTCCCGCATTCTCAAGTTCTGTCTGTGCGTCTGCGAGCGCCTTTTCATTTTTGGCAAGTTCCGCCTTCTGCGTGTCAAGTAATGTACGAACCTCGGCAAACTGTCTTTCAAAAATGGCGAGGTCTGACAGTGCTCCATCACGTTCCCGCTTGGCGGAATTATAGTTTTTCTGTGCCTTGTTATATGCAATGCGTGCCTTGTCATAGTTTTCCTGTTTCTGCTGTTTGTCAGCGATGTAGAAGGAAAGCGCACGTTCTGCCTGATCAAAGTCAGACTGTGCATTGTCAAGTGCGACCTTTGCGTCATGCCATGACTGATTGCGTTCCAAAACGAGTTTCTTCGCCTGGTCTACCTTTGCCTGTGCACTGTTTACATCATTAAGCGTGCTCTGAACCTTGTTCTTCTGAGCGTTAAGGTAGCTTTCCGCAAGATTTTTCGTCTTTTCAGCCGTCGCAAGGGATGCTTCTGCACTCTGTGTCTGCTTCTTTGCATTCACAAGTTCACTGATTACACTTTCATATGGATTGTCGATTTTGCTGAATCCACCTTTTTCCGTGAAAATCTTTTCGTTTTCTTCAGCCGTCTTGCCATTAATTGCCTGTGAAGGAATGAATTCGCCCGTAACCTTGCTCCGAAGATTGGAAACTAAATAGAAATCCCAAATGTTTCCTGTATACTGACCATTTGGATTACTTGCGCTTACCTCACCTTCAGTGCCGTAATGGGTCGTTGCACCAAGAAATGTTTCCGAGCATTTGCCGTAATTATTGAGATTGTCAATGCCGGTAAGCGACATTACATGGTCTGTCTTATGAATATCAAGGTCATTGGTTACAAGTCTCCAGATACTTTCCTTCAGTGAGAGTTTCAGCTCATACATATTGGATACGTAGCCAACATTATGGTCATTATCGTATGCAACCTGCACCCCGAACTTATGAGCATTATTCATATTTCCGTTCAAAATATTGAGCATGTCAAGCATTCCCTCTGTCACTGTGACCTTGCCGACATACGGAGTAAGCCCGAGGTCGTCACGGAGGCTGTTAATGATCCAGCATGCGTACTGCGAAATTTCCTTCTGCTGTTCACGTGTGAGATGAGATGGGTCAACAGACACGTTCTTGTCATCTTCGTTGCCCGTGAAGATGAGTTCATCGTTTTTGACGTTGAGGTTCTTCTCATTGTCATGCAGGGAACGGAGAAAGTCCATGTATGCATTTTCCCATTCTTCGTTATATCCCTGATCATTGAGCGGTCTGCCCGCCTTTTCCCATTTATCGAAGACTTCAAGCATTTTCTTGGCCTTCTGCTTCGTGGTTTCACTGACTAAAAGCTTTGCGCCCGCAAGGTCATCGGCCTTTTTCTGAGCACTGTTTTCCTTTTCCTTTGCCGTGTTATAGGCCTTCTGCGCAGCTTCATAATCTGAAAGAGCCTTGTTGTATGCGGTCTGAAGTGACGAAAGATCTTTCTGAGCCTGTTCATGATTCAAGCGGGCCGTTTCAAGCGCCTTGTTCAATGTGACAAGCTCGTTCTGTGCACTGTCATATTCATTCTTTGCCTGATTGTAAGTCTTCTGTGCATTCTCAAGGCTTGTCTTTGCAATATCGTAAGCCTTCTGTGCATTTTCAAGTCCGTTGTTCTCAAGAGCACTCTTTGCATTCTCGAAATCGGCTTTCGCCTGTTTCAGTGCAGCTTCAGCCTTGTTGTAATTTTCCTTTACGGACTGAACACGCTTTTCAAAGTCCTTGGCCTGGCTGACCGCATTGTCATAATTCTTCTGAGCGGCTGCCACGTTATTCTTCTGACTGTTTACGGCATTCTGCGCATTGTCGACGTCGTTCCTTGCCTTGTCAAGACCCTTCACGGCATTGTGGGCATTCGTGTTGTTTGTCTGAGCCTTGTTCACATCATTCTTTGCACTGTTGACCGCATTCTGTGCCTTGTTCACGTCATCGGTCTTCGAGTTCACGTTATCATGAGCGCTGTCAAGATTGTCATGAAGCTTGTCTGCCGTGGACTGCTTATTGTCGACGTCTGTCTTTGCGTTGTCAACATCCGTCTGTGCCTTGTTGACATTGTCCTGTGTGGCATTGTTCAGATTGCCCTGTGCCTTGTCAAGATCCGACTTCGCCTTGTCTGCATCCGTCTGAGCCTTGTTCACGTCATTCTTTGCGTTTTCCGCATTCTTATCTGCCTTGACGGCATCGGACTGTGCTGTGTCGGCTTTTGTCTGAGCCTGTTGTTCGTTGTTTTTTGCGTTATCAAGTTCCGACTTGGCTGTTTCTTCCTTTTGTTCCGTTGTTTGAGCTTGGGCTTGAACCTGTTGTTCGTTGACTTCGTTCGTATGTAAGTCCGTTTCGTCCGCCTTTGCTGATACTGCCGAGCCGGCAACCGCAAGACCGACCGCTCCCATTGCGATAATCTGCTTTCTCATTATGTATACACCTCTGGTTAATGTTATATATTTACAAAGTATATATATATATAAATTCATCTATACTTGTACTGGCATTATATCACATCATTTCCCTTTTGGCTTGGAATATATGAAAAATACATTGATTCGTCATATACAATTCGCCCCCTCAGCTTCTCTCATCGTCACCCGCCGTCAGAAATGAAAAACGGTGCTGGTGATCCTTCACCAACACCGTTTACACCACCGGTCTTTCAGCCGATTTCCCTAACCGCTTTACATGTCTCTTCCAGGTCAACGGCAACAAGTCTGACAACCGCTTCCCGGTTTTTCTCTCTCACTTCGTCAATGTCAGAGGCTTCAGGAAGGTCATCCATATCATAAAGCATCAGTCCCAGAGCCTCTGCACCGTTCTTCAGGGCCTGATCGATTCCCTTTCCTTCACTGACCGTACCGGGAACGTCGGGAAACGTCACCGTATACACGTCATCGGGATTGGAGCTGTTATTCAACACTGCTAGATAAGTCATTTTTCTCATGTATCATTTTCCCCCTGTTCTACGATAAAACGATATCATCGAATAAAAGTCACATCAAGAAAAATGCCTGTAAGTTGTCACGCATCCTTTGCAATTTTCAGTTAAAGTAACACCATACTGTTGTTGTTTATGACAAGTAATGCTACAATTAAATCAAAACAACCAGCACCGAGGCGATGAAATATGGCATTCCCCTATGAAAAGCAGTTTCGACATTATCTGACCAACAAACGCGTTTTGGCCGACAGCACCCAACAAGACATCTGCAGCGACGTCGAACGGCTTTTTACTCATCTCAGGCAGTTCAATTTGGTCTATCGCTTGAACCCGAGCCTTTCAAATATCGAAGAATCTGACGTGCGCGATTATCTCAACATGCTTCAGGTCAAGCGCGAAATCAAAAATTCGACCTACAACAAGACCTTGACGCATCTGAACGTTTATTTTACTTTCCTTTTCACTCATAAGCTGTCGACTTCTTTGCCGACGATTTCTTTAAAAGGATTGAAAAAGGAAACGGAACAAGTCGTTCCTTTGAACTGGGCCGACGAGCTGGAAGACTGCTTAAAAAATCAGCAGCTGACGTTGTACACCCGCATGGTTTTGCTTTGTCTTTCACATTTTTATACGATTTCGGAAATCATTCAGCCAGGATTTTACAAGGTCTTGGCTTCTGAAACGTTCCATTCCTTTGAGCAGACGTTCATTGACGAATTCAACCGGGGAACTTCCGAACTGAAGCGTCGTCAAAACTGCGAAGATCTTTTTTTAAAGCAAAGAATCAACCTGCTTGAACCATGCGTGACTTTGCCCGGGATTCACAAATACCTGAAAAAAGACCAGAAGCTGACAAATTTGCGCCTGATACCGCAAAAGCTTTATCAGGCAAACGTTTTGAACTTCATTAAACAAAACCAACAGCTTGTCGATGCTGATCTGTGCAAAGCGATGCATCTTGCGCCTGATTCGCTGAATTATTACCGCATGAAGCTTTCAATGCTTGAATCGACAAAAGAGCAGTCCTAAAATCAAGGACTGCTCTTTTTTAGAACTCCAATTCTTCTTTCAGCATTTCAAGTTCATAGTCTTCGCTGAAGGTTTCCAAGGCTTTTTTCGCACACTCCAAAGCGCGCTTGCGTTCGCCGGCATTACGATAGAAGTAGGCTGCATCCTTTAAAAATTCAGGGTTTTCACCTAATTCGCGCTCTGCTGCCACATAATACCGCAAAGCTTCGTCATATTTGTCAAGCGAAGCGCAGGACCTGCCCAAATTCCAGCAAAGCTCAGGATCTGCCTCATCATTTTCAAGATATTTGTTGACGAGTTCGATATTTTCTTCGTGAAGCCCTGATTCGACAAGCAATCTGCTCAATTTGAGAACCACGTTCATCTTCTGGATCGATCTCATTGGCATGTTTGAGGTACTCGAGTGCCTTTTTTGGTTCTCCGCATTTTGCGGAAAGCTCTGCCGCCTTTTCATAAAGCGCCATATTGAACTCATCGACTCCGAGTCCTTCCTGGGCCGTCCTCAAAGCCTGAGCCAGGTTGCCGTCATGCTCATAGATTGCGGTCAGGTACGGATAAAGCGTCGAATAATCAGGATTCGTATCGCGCAGCTTTTCGAAATTCTTTTGAGCATTTTCAAAATTTTTTTGCTGAAACTGGATGAACGCCAACTGAAACCGCGTGTCCGAATCAAGTTTTTCTTCCGGAATCTGTTCCAGATATCCAAGAGCCGTTTCGAGTTTGCCAAATCCCGCGTATGAAAGCCCGAGTCGGCTGACGAGGTTGACTTTTGAGAATTCCAACACGCCTGATTTGACTAAATCAAGGTAGCACTGGGCAGCTTTGCGGTATTCTTTGACGTTGAAATACAGTTCGGCAAGGCCAAACAAAATCACCGTTTCATCCGGGGCAAGCCTTCTTGCCTCAAGCAGTTTCTGTTCGCTGACGTCAAACATGCCCTGTGTCTGATACAAATCGGCCGAAACAAGCAACGCTTCCAGATATGAATCGGAATCAGGCGTAATCTGCGCTAAAAGCTCAAGCGCACGATCATCATTGCCGTCGCTGATTTCGATATCGGCCAGTGCCGTTTTGATGCCGTCTTCATCCGGATAGCGTTCAAGCAATTTTTCATATGCTCGCTTGGATTGTTTGGAAAATCCGAGCGAATAAAGCTCTTCTGCAAGACTGTAGATCATCTGATCGTCATCTTTTCGCAAAGCCCAGCCAAATTCTTTTTTTGCTTCCTCAAGCTGTCCTTTTTCGAGCAGCTCAAGCATTTTTTCTGAATGAGTCATTTAAGTGATGCCTTTCCGTCCAAAAAACGGCCCAGACCTTCAGCCTCGCTGATGCCCGTGCCGTTTTTGAATCAGTCTTTGAATTGTTTCTTCAGTTTTTCAAAGAATCCTTCGCCAAACGACTTTTTGCCGGAGGCTTCCGCAAAAGCCTTCAAAGCAAGCCTTTGCTTTTCATTGAGATTCTTTGGCGTCACGATGTTGACCGTGACTTGCTCGTCACCGTTGCCGGATCCGCGCAATTTTGGCGCGCCCTTGCCTTTCAGGCGGAAAGTCGTGCCGGTTTGCGTTCCTGCCGGAATCTTGAGCTTGACGTTTCCGTGGACGGTTTTGACTTCGATTTCATCGCCCAAAGCCGCCTGAACGAAGCTGATGTCTTGATTAAAGTAGATTTCGGCACCGTCACGACGGAACTCTTTGCTTTGTTCAACGACAAAGACAATAAACAGGTCACCGTAAGGACCACCGTTAAAGCCGGCTTCGCCTTGTCCTTGCAAACGCATCTGATTGCCGTTTTCAACGCCGGCCGGAACCTTGACTTGAACGGCATGCTTCTTTCTGACATGACCTGCGCCGTGGCAAGTCGTGCATTTTTCTTTGATTTCTTTGCCGGTGCCATGACAAACGTCACATTCCTGCTGAGTCATTACGCGGCCAAGCGGCGTTTGACGCTGAACCTGGATAAATCCGCGTCCGCCGCAGTGAGAACAGGTAACGGGACTTGTCCCGGCCTTGGCACCGCTGCCGTTGCACGTTGAACACGTTTCTTCTCTTGAATACTGAATTTCAGTCGTTTTGCCGAAGATGGCCTCTTCAAACGTCAAGCGCATCTCGTATTGAAGATCGCGTCCCTGACGCGGAGCATTTTGATTGCGAGAGGCGCCTCCGCCTCCGAAAAATGAATCAAAGATGTCGCTGAATCCGCCAAATCCGCCAAAATCGCCACCGCCAAAGCCTTGGCCTCCAAACCCTTGACCAAATCCGCCTTGCGCACCTGCTGCGCCGAATTGATCGTATTGAGCTTTCTTTTGAGGATCGCCCAAAATATCAAAAGCTTCATTGACTTCCTTGAATTTTTCTTCAGCCCCTGGCTCATGATTCAGATCAGGATGGTATTTCTTTGATAATTTGCGGTATGCTTTTTTGATTTCATCAGCAGATGCGTCTTTTGAAACGCCCAAAACGTCATATGGATCTCTTTGTTCTGCCATATTGATACCCCTTCAAAAATTTTCTCATTCTTATGAATCTAGCTTAACATAGGTTCAATAAATAAAAAAGAGCCGGAACGAATCCAGCTCTTTTTTGACTCTTAGTTCTTATCGTCTGGATCGACTTCTTTGAAATCGCCGTCAACGGTATTGCCGTCGTTTCCTGCAGAACCATTGCCCGCATCCTGCGTTCCGGCTGCGCCTTGAGCACCTGCTTGTTGTTGTGCCTGTTGTGCTTGTTCATACAATTTGACGGAAATATCTTGGATAGCCTTCGTAAGGTCGTCTTTTTTAGTCTTCATTTCTTCAAGGTTGTTTGCTTCCTGTGCCTTCTTCAAAGCATCGCGAGCATCTTCAACCTTCTTGATTTCAGCAGCATCGACCTTGTCCTTGACTTCTTCCAAAGTCTTGTCCGTTTGGAAGAGAAGCTGATCGACTTCGTTTCTGAGATCGACTTCTTCCTTGCGTTTCTTGTCGGCTTCTTCGTTTTCCTTAGCTTCCTTGACCATGCGATCGATTTCTTCGTCTGAAAGACCGGACGAACTCTTGATTGTGATCTTTTGTTCCTTGTTCGTGCCAAGATCCTTGGCAGAAACGTTAACGATCCCGTTCTTATCGATATCGAACGTGACTTGAATTTGAGGAACGCCACGAGGTGCGGCAGGAATGTCCGTTAATTGGAAACGACCGAGCGTCTTGTTGTCGGCAGCCATCGGACGTTCGCCTTGAAGGACGTGGATGTCTACGGCAGGCTGATTGTCGGCAGCCGTTGAGAAGACTTGAGACTTGGACGTTGGAATCGTCGTATTGCGATCGATCAGCTTGGTGAAGACGCCGCCCATCGTTTCAATCCCCAGGGAAAGAGGCGTAACGTCGAGCAAAACGACGTCCTTGACGTCACCTGTGATAACACCGCCTTGGATGGCAGCACCCAAAGCAACCGCTTCATCAGGGTTGACTGATTCGTTAGGAACGTGACCCGTTTCAGCTTGAACGGCTTCCTTGACTGCAGGAATGCGCGTTGAACCGCCGACTAAGATGACTTCATCAATATCGGCATTCGTCAAGCCGGCATCTGCCAAAGCATTGCGAACGGGAATCTTCGTGCGTTCAACGAGGTCTTGCGTCAATTCGTTGAATTTGGCACGCGTCAGCGTTGTTTCCAAGTGAAGCGGGCCTTCTGCTCCGGCCGTGATGAACGGAAGGGAAATCTGTGCCGAAGTTACGCCGGAAAGGTCTTTCTTGGCCTTTTCAGCAGCATCCTTCAAACGTTGCATTGCCATCTTGTCAGCTGAAAGATCGATGCCGTGTTCGCTCTTGAAGCCTTCAACCAGCCAGTCGATGATCTTGTTGTCAAAATCGTCACCGCCAAGATGCGTATCGCCGTTTGTCGAAAGAACTTGGAAAACGCCGTCGCCAAGTTCAAGGATGGAAACGTCAAACGTACCGCCGCCAAGGTCGAAGACGAGAATCTTTTCGTCTTTGTCCTGCTTGTCAAGACCGTAAGCCAAAGCTGCGGCCGTTGGTTCGTTGACGATGCGTTCAACTTTGAGTCCGGCAATCTTGCCGGCATCTTTTGTTGCCTGACGCTGCGAATCGTTGAAGTATGCAGGCACCGTGATAACGGCTTGCGTAACTTCTTCGCCAAGATACTTTTCAGCATAGTCCTTGATGTATTGAAGAATCATTGCCGAAATTTCCTGTGGAGTATATTCCTTGCCTTCAACGTTTACCTTGTAGCCTTCTTCGCCCATGTGACGCTTGATTGATGAAATCGTGTTCGGGTTCGTGATTGCTTGACGCTTGGCAACTTCACCGACTTGCGTTTCGCCGTTTTTGAATGATACGACGGAAGGAGTCGTACGATTGCCTTCCGGATTTGTGATAATCTTTGATTCTTTGCCTTCGAGGACTGCAACTGCAGAGTTTGTCGTCCCCAAATCGATACCAATGATTTTTGCCATTAGATATTCTTCCTTTTCTTAATTGATTTCTTTAATTATTGTGCAACAACGACCATTGCAGGACGCAAAACGCGATCCTTCAGCATATAGCCGTCTTGATAGACCTCAACGATCGTTTCGGCTTTTTGACCTTCTTCGACGGGCACCGCTTTAACGGCCTGGTGAAGCGTCGGATCAAAAGTTTGTCCCAATGCTTCAATCTTTGTGACGTCGTTGTCTTTCAAAGCCTTTTCCATGTCTCGCTGAACCATCTCGATTCCTCGCTTAAGCTGTTCGGAACCGTTCTCCTTGACGTCGATCTGCAAAGCTCGATTCAAGTTGTCGATGACCGGCAAAATCTCTCGAATAAGGTCTTGTCCTTCATATTTGAGCAGCTGCTGCTGTTCTTTTTTGAAGCGTTTGGTCATGTTCTGCATCTCGGCTTCGGCACGCAGATACTTGTCTTCCAGCTCATCATATTTCTTTTGGAGATCTGAAAGCTTCTTTTCTGTTTCCTCGCTTGATTGTTTTTCTTCGGGCTCTTTTTTTGCAGTGTCTTGATCGACGGTCTTTTCAGCCGTCACGTTTTCCTTTTCGGAAACCTCAGGCTTTTTTTCTTGATCTTTTTCAGCCACGTAAACACCCCTTTTCTTTCAAAATTCAGTTCAGATGCTGGTAATAATCAAAGATGCGCTGCGTAAGCTCATCTCTGAATGCGTCGAGCAGGCCGATGACTTTTGAGTACGGCATGTTCGTCGGACCAAGAATCGCAATGATTCCCTGACCGTTATTACCGTCATCATACGCTGCAGAAACAAGGCTGTAATGGGACAAAAGCGCATCCGAAAGCTCGGATCCCAATTTGACGGAAACGTCACCGTCCCTGTTTTCAAGCAGCATTCCAAGGTTCGCCGACTGATCGATCAGCGAATACAAAGCTTTGATCTGCTCCGGGTCTTCCCAGTGCGCAAAGCTCAAAAGATTCGTCTTGCCGCTTACGTATACCTGCTTTTTGACCGCTTTGTCAAGGATGCTGCCAAACGCATCCATGAATCCGTCAGGCTTATGCAAATACTTCGTAATGAGGGGCAAGCATTCATGCAACTTGGCAACCACCTGATTCAGTGACAAGCCGACAACCTTGTCATTAATGACGCGAATGACCGATTCGAGCTCGTCGCCATGAATTCCGGCCGGAAGATTGTACATCTGACTTTCAACCGTGCCGTCACTGGTAACAAGAATCACCATGACTTGCCGATCGCCAATCGGAACCATCCTGAACCCTTCCAACCGAATGTCGGCTGATTCAGGTTTTAACGAAATAGCCGTGTATTGCGTCAGATCAGACAAAATCCGTGCCGAAGTGGCGATGATCTCATCAACCTTTTGGAATTCGTTCCCAAACGATTGTCGAATGTTTTGAACCGCGCCCCTGTCTATCTTGGCAGGTTTCATGATATGGTCGACGTAATAGCGATACCCTCGTTCCGAAGGAATTCTCCCGGAACTTGAATGCTCCTTTGCGATCAAGCCCAGTTTTTCAAGCGCAGCCATCTCATTTCGAATCGTTGCCGAACTTGCATGAATAGGCAATTGCTGTTCCAGACGTTTCGATCCGATCGGCTGTCCCTCATTCGTATAGTCGCGAATGATTGCCTCAAGGATCAAAAGCTGTCGTTCAGTTAACATACAATCACCTCTTTTTAGCACTTAACACATCTGAGTGCTAAGTCAATTATTAATATACACAAGGTTGGCAATCTTGTCAAGCGGATAACACTCATAAAAACGTGATTTCAGCGGCTTTTTCGTCCTGTTTTTAGCACTGTTCATGCCAGAGTGCTAAGAATGACGCGGCTTTTGGCACCTTGCATTTTTTCTGCTGAAAATTATTAAAAAATTACTAAGAAATCTCGGCAATCGCTTCTGCCAGTCTTTCAAAGCCTTCGACCATTTTTTCTTCGCTGACCTGCGCGATTGAAATCCGCAAATGATCGTCAGGTTTGGAGTAAACGTAATATGCGTCTCCGTTTGAAATGATCAGTCCCCGCCTGCGCGATTCTTCGACGACTTTTTTGGCTGAAAGTCCGTTTTTCAGTCTGATCCAAAAACAAAAACCGCCTGACGGAAGACACCAATCAAACGAAGCTCTGAATTTTTCATCAAGAATGCGACAGGCAGCGGCAAATTGATGCTGATAAGAATCTTGAAGCTTTGTTTTATGCTCGTTCCATAAATTGCTGCGCAGATAATAGTCAAAAATTCGCTGAATCAAACCTGAAGTTTGAATGTCGGTCATTCGCTTGACGCTTTTCAGGCTGTCGGCAAGCTTGCTCGGCATAATCAGATATCCGAGTCTCATTCCGGACACGAACATGTGCGACAGGCTTCTGATGTAGATTACGCGATCGTCGCGGTCATAGGCCTTAAGCGGAGCCGATTCGACCTCATCGTACAAAATTCCGCTGCAATAATCGTCTTCAATGACGTAAAAATCATAAAAATGCGCCAGTCCCAAAATCTTGCGCTTGGTTTTTTGCGACATTGAAAGCCCCGTCGGATTGCACGATCGGCATCAGATACACCAGCTTGGGTCGAAAAACTTCCAATTTTCTTTCGAATTCATCAACGCGAAGGCCATTTTTGTCGATCGGAATTCCAATGATTTTGGCACCGCTCGCCCGAAGCGACTCGAGCGCCCCGGGATAGGTCGGATCTTCCGCAAACACGCAGTCGCCAGGTTCAATCATTGCGCGCGCGCAAATATCGATCCCTTGCTGAGCGCCGGAAATCACCTGCACGTTTTGGGGCGAAGTCATTATCTTGCGTTTGGAAAGTTCAAGCGCAAGCGATTCTCTTAGCGAATAGCACCCAAGATCGTCTTCAACCGTAAAGGCTCTGCCGCCCGAAGCGTCAAGCACGCGATTGACGGCGCGTTTGAAGCTTTCGGCGGAAAATCTGTCCGGATCGAGCGCAACGCTTGACATGTCGATCATTCCTTCTGAAAATGCAGTGCTTTGATACGCGAATGCGGTTTGTTCGTCAGATTCTTCGCTTTCATAAAGCGGTACTTCAGCCACAAAGCTGCCGCTGCCCCACTTGCTGATCAAAAAGCCGTTCTTTTCAAGCTCCTTGTATGCTCTGACAACTGTTCCCGGATTGATCTGAAGCTTTTCTGCCATCCATCTGATCGGGGGCATCTTGAAATTGGTGCTCAGTTTTCCCTGCTCGATCATTTGTTTGATATGGCGATAAAGCTGAACATACAGCGGAATCGTGCTCTCATTATCCAACTGTATCGATACAATCTCTTGTTTTATGTCTTGTTCCATTGTCACGCACCTCGCTTTTGATTATAATGTCATTAACTCTTGGAAATTCTTCAAAATTGTTACGTTACAATTTTATCAAGGGACTTATCTGCATTCAAGGAGGAATTTTATATGTCAGATCGCTACACTTTAAACAAGAACTTGGCTCAAATGTTAAAGGGCGGGGTCATCATGGACGTGACGAACGTCGAACAGGCCAAAATCGCAGAAGACGCCGGGGCGGTCGCCGTCATGGCCTTGGAACGCGTTCCGGCGGACATCCGCAAAGAAGGCGGCGTTGCACGCATGTCGGACCCAAAAATGATTCGCGAAATCAAAGAAGCAGTTTCGATTCCGGTCATGGCAAAGGCAAGAATCGGTCACTTCGTCGAAGCGCAGATTTTGCAGGCTATCGGAATCGACTACATAGACGAATCAGAAGTTTTGACGCCGGCAGATTACGAAAATCATATCGACAAGTCCTCGTTTGACATTCCGTTCGTTTGCGGTGCCAGAAACCTTGGCGAAGCGCTTAGACGCATCGGCGAAGGAGCCAGCATGATCAGAACCAAGGGCGAAGCAGGCACGGGCGACGTTTCGCAAGCCGTTCGCCACATGCGGACGATGCAGCAGGATATTCGACGCGTTCAAGCAGCGTCGCAGCCTGAATTGATGCATCTCGTCAAAGAATACGCTGCGCCGTTCGATCTGATTCAGTACGTTCACGACAACGGCAAGCTTCCTGTCGTCAACTTTGCCGCCGGCGGCGTTGCAACGCCGGCCGATGCTGCCTTGATGCTCCAGCTTGGGTCGGATGGCGTCTTCGTCGGCTCAGGCATCTTCAAATCCGGCGATCCGAAGAAACGCGCCAAGGCAATCGTCGAAGCTGCCACGTTCTACGATGATCCGGAAAAACTCGCTGTCATTTCTGAAGATCTCGGCGAAGCCATGGTCGGCATCAACTGCGATGCTTTGCCTGAAGAAGAACACCTCGACAAGCGCGGATGGTAGGCAAATGAAGAAAATCGGAATCTTAGGCATGCAGGGCGCGATCGAAGAACATCGAGAAAAGCTAAAAAAACTCGCAGGAATCGAGCCCGTCATCGTCAAAACCAAAGAAAAGATCGCAGAAGTCGATGGCCTGATTCTTCCAGGCGGTGAATCGACTGCGATGGGACGTCTGCTCAACTACTTTAATCTGACCGAACCTCTGAAACAGTCGATTGAAGCAGGTCTGCCCGTTTGGGGGACTTGTGCAGGAATGATTTTGCTCGCCAAAAACATTGAAGATCAAGACGAACGCTATCTGTCAACGATGGACATCACCGTCAAACGCAACGCTTACGGATCTCAGCTTGACAGTTTTTCATGCGAAAAGGAAATTCCTGAAATTTCAAAAGATCCGCTTCCGCTCGTTTTCATCCGTGCTCCTTACATCACAAAACTCGGACAAAAAGCACAAGCCGTGGCTACGGTCGATGGCAACGTCGTCTGTGCAAAACAGGACCACATGCTGGTTTCGTCTTTTCATCCGGAACTGACCGACGATGCAAGCTTTCATGAATATTTTGCAGAAAAATTCGTTTGAAACAAACAGCAGCTTTGAAAAAAGTCCCGTGATTATCTTAAATTAAATGCAGTCTGCGCATCGCTTGCTTAATCAGTGCGTCAAGACGGGCTTACGGGCAAACCGGCAATTTTTGAATTCTGCCCGTAAATGCTTGACCAGCTCGTCAAGTCCCAACTTAAAACAAAGTCAGGATGAGTTTCAATTGCTTGCAACTCATCCTGACTTTTATTTTGGGGTCTTTGTCAAATGGTGTTGATGACCTCGAAAACTTCACTTCAGAAATGGAGT
>ERZ773165.1021-NODE-1021-length-18492-cov-4.502576_pt1 | contig 18492 bp, 20 predicted proteins | sample MGYA00581003_ERZ773165 | MGnify/ENA primary metagenome ERZ773165 (study PRJEB29015, sample SAMEA2737817) | human gut metagenome | biome: human gut; feature: human-associated habitat; material: faeces | place: China | collected 2012 ... | reverse complement strand
GGGCTCGAACCTGTGACCCTCTGCTTGTAAGGCAGATGCTCTCCCAGCTGAGCTATGCTCCCACGCATATCCGCCGCACTTGCGACGAGTTATATAATACAATAAGTCAATCAAAAAGTCAAGGCTTTTTTTCAACTTTTTTCAATTTTTTTATTTGCTTGTTTGATCAAGTAATTTTTTAATTTCTGACGGTGTAAACTTATAATTTTTATCACAAAAATGACATTCAACATTTACATCCTCATTATCCTCTATCATTTGCTCAAGAGATTGCCTACCGGTTGAAATAAGAGCATTTTCAACCTTTGCCTTGGAACAATTGCATCTGTATTCACAAGTGCTTTCATCGAGCTTCTCAATTTCTATTCCCTGCATAGCACGCTTAGCAATATCATCAGGTGTCATTCCTTTTGAAAGCATTGTTGTTACAGAATCAATATCCTTTATTGACTGTTCAATTTCAGTAATTATTTCATCAGGGCAACCCGGCAAAAGCTGAATCATAAATCCGCCTGCATTTGCTACCGATAAATCAGGATTTACCAAAACACCGAGTGCGCATACAGTAGGTGTTTGCTCCGATACAGCAAAGTAATTTGTAATATCTTCAGCTATTTCACCGCTTACAATTTGGGTATTTCCTACATAAGGTTCTTTTAACCCTAAATCTTTCATTACATACAAAAAGCCGTCTGTTCCGACTGCCGAGCGTACATCAAGCTTGCCCTTATCATTAAGCGGAATCTCAACCACAGGATTTTCAACATATCCCCTGGCGTTACCCTGACTGTCGGAAACTGCCAATACAACACCGGCAGGACCGCCGCCGTTAAGCCTTAAAGTAACACTGTCATCTTTACCCTTAAGCATTACGCCCATCATAGATGAAGCAGTCATAAGCCTGCCGAGTGCCGCAGTAGTGACAGCTGAAGTTTTGTGGATATTTTCAGCTTTGCTAACCATATCGGTTGTATCGCCCGCAATAACAAACGCACTGCCGTCAGTTGTAATATATCTTACTATTTTTCCCATCTAATTATCACCTTTTTTACAAACAAAATAAATTCGTTCACTGTCGCTTTTCGGAGAGTCAAGCGTCATTTCATCATAAATTCCGATAATTTCAAATTTATCAAGAATATTTTTAAGTTCTTCAACAGTATAAGCTTTTTCATTAAATTCTTCACTGTATCTGTCATAGCTTGAACCGTTAAACACAAAAAAATCAAGCAAAATTCTAACAGTATTATCGCCTAAATATTCATTATCCCATGATAAAAAGAAATCTTCTTCATCAAATACAAAAGTATTATCTGCAAGAATACATTGATGCTTATAAACCGTGTTGACATCAAAAACAAAAACGCCGCCGTTATCAAGCGCATTGTAAACACAATCGAAGCACTTTTTGACTTCGCCAATATCTTTTAAATGATTGATACTGTCAAGCGAACATATGCAACAATCAACTTTTTGCGGCAATGTAAAGCAAGTCATATCTCCTTTAATAAAAACTGCGCGTTTGATACCCTTTAAAGAAGCTTCAGTAAGCATTTCATCAGATAAATCCATACCGATAACTTCCATACCCATATCAGCCAAATACTCGCTTACAGAGCCTGTGCCGCAGGCAAGGTCTAAAACAGAATTGCAATTTGCACAATTTTCTTTAAAAAAGTCATAAATATACTTACTTCTTTTTTCATACTCAACATTATCGGTTAATTCATCATAGAATTTTGCGAATGTATTATAGCTCTTCATTTTCTTCGTTCTTGTTTTCGTCTTCAAGTTTTATTTTTTCAAATATTTTATCATATCCGTCACATCCGTATTGAAGTGAACGATTTACTCTGCTTATTGTTGCAGTTGAAGCACCTGTTGCGTTTACAATATCTGTATAAACGCACTTTTCAGAAAGCATTTTAGCAACAACTATTCTTTGACTGATTGTTTTGAGCTCCTGAACTGTGCATAAATCTTCAAAAAAATCATAGCAATCATCAATAGTTTCAAGTTCAAGAATAGCCCTGAAAAGAAAATCAATATTATCATCTTTTAATTTACTGCTCATAATATTTACCCTTTCATGAAATTATCATAATTTAAAGTAATCATATTGTAACACACTAAATCGCGAAAGTAAAGAAAAAATCTCCGAAAATAATAAATAATCGGAGATTTTAATAATTTATTCTTTTATAAGTTCATCATAAAAATCAAAGCAATCAAATGTTGCAAAATAATCTTTAGGTGTTTCCGCTCTTCTGATAAGTTTAAATGAACCGTCTTCTTTCAAAAGGATTTCTGCACTCTTAAGCTTACCGTTGTAATTATATCCCATTGAAAAACCATGAGCACCGGCATCGTGAATGAAAATATAATCGCCCATATCAATTTTTGGGAGCATACGGTCAACAGCAAATTTATCACAATTTTCGCACAGTGAACCGGTAACATCATATTTATGGTCATTAGGTTCGTTTTCCTTACCTAATACAGTGATATGATGATAAGCACCGTAAATAGCAGGTCTCATAAGGTTAACTGCACAGGCGTCAACACCGATATATTCCTTATGTGTATGCTTTTCGTTAATAGCTTTAGTAACAAGTCCGCCGTAAGGGCCAAGCATATATCTGCCAAGCTCTGTAAAGATTGATACATCACCCATACCGGCAGGAATAAGAACTTCTTCATACGCTTTCCTTACGCCCTCACCGATAACAAAAATATCATTTGGTTCTTGGTCAGGTTTATAAGGAATTCCAATACCGCCTGAAAGGTTAATAAATGTGATATGAACACCGAGTTTTTCTTTAAGGTCAGCCGCAAGTTCAAAAAGAAGCTTGGCAAGCATAGGATAATACTCATTGGTTACAGTATTTGAGCAAAGAAATGAATGTATACCGAATTCTTCAACGCCCTTTTCTTTAAGAATTTTGAAAGCTTCATAAATCTGCTCAGTAGTCATTCCGTACTTTGCATCGCCTGGATTATCCATAATATCATTAGAAATTTTAAAGATACCACCCGGATTATAACGGCAACTTATTTTTTTAGGAAGTTTGCCGCAAGCTTTTTCAACTGCTTCAATATGTGTAATATCATCAAGATTTATAATACCGCCGAGTTTGTTGCAGTATTTAAACTCATCAATCGGTGTATCATTAGATGAAAACATAATATCATCACCGACTGCACCGATAGTTTTAGCCATCATAAGCTCGGTTTTTGACGAGCAGTCACATCCGCAGCCATATTCACGAAGAATGTTAATCAAAAACGGATTCGGTGTAGCCTTAACTGCAAAATATTCTTTATATCCCTTGTTCCAAGAAAATGCTTTTTTTAAGTTTTTTACATTTTCTCTTATACCCTTTTCGTCATAAAGATGAAAAGGAGTTGGATACTTTGAAGCAATTTCTTCAACTTTTTCTTTTGTTACAAATGGTACCTTTGCCATTATTTTTTATCCTCCTAAATCACATCACTGATTTTTCTATATAATTTTTAATTCCGTTAATTCCCTGCCCGGTTACAGATGAAAACGGAACAACAGGCACACCACCCGCAAATGCAAGCTCCTCACCCGATAAATCAAGCCTCTCCTTATAAGCTTTTTTCTTAAGCTTGTCAGCTTTAGTCATCACTATTATAAACGGAATATTCATTTCTTTCAAGAAATAAATCATTCCCTCATCATCCTTAGTTAAAGGATGGCGCATATCAATAAGAAGAATAACAAGCGAAATATTTCTTTCGCTTTTAAAATATCCCTCCATCAATTCACCGAAGCGTTTAAGTTCCTGCTTGCTGATTTTGGCGTAGCCGTAACCCGGTAAGTCAACAAATTTAATGTTATCCACATCATAAAAATTTATTGTGATTGTTTTACCGGGAACTGAACTTACCCTTGCTAAATTTTTTCTGTTGAAAAGCTTATTTAAAAGCGAACTTTTACCCACATTTGACCTGCCGGCAAAAACAACTTCCGGTTCAACACTTTCAGGAAGTTGAGAAAGGACGCCGTAAGCGTTTTCAAAAAATGCTTTATTGTAATTCATATCTCACCTACTGTGTAACTACATTTGTTTTAGAAGTTTTATCTGTAACAATTAAGTTTTCCTTAACTTCTTTTTTCTTAATAGGTTTTGAAACCAGTGCAATCGGCAAGACTTCGTCAAAATTTTTGACGCTGATAAAATCAATCACCTGTTTTACTTCGTCTGAAATTTCATCTAAATCTTTTTTATTGTCCTGCGGAATAATTACAGTATCGCAGCCAGCCTTATATGCTGCCATAGACTTTTCTTTCAATCCGCCGATTGCAAGTGCCTTGCCTTTAAGGCTGATTTCACCTGTCATTGCAACATTTGATTTAATTGCTATTCCTGTTAATTCACTTACTATCGCAGTTGTTATTGCCAGTCCGGCAGACGGACCGTCTTTTGGAACAGCAGCTTCAGGAGCGTGAATATGTATATCCTTGTTTTTATAAAAATCTTCATCTATGCCATATTCACTTGCTTTTGAACGAATGTATGAAACGGCAGTTTTTGCACTTTCTTTCATAACATCACCCAAATTACCCGTAAGTTCTATTTTACCCGTTCCGTCAAGAACAGATACTTCAATAGGAAGCATTGTGCCACCAACGCTTGTCCACGCAAGGCCGTTTACAGTACCGACTTGGTCTTCTTTGCTTACTAAATCATCGCTAAACTTTTTCTTACCTAAATATTCTTCAATATTTTTGTCTGTTACCTTAAATGATTTCGCACCGCTTTCAAGGCTGACCGTTGCTTTTCTGCAAAGTGTTGCAATTTGCTTTTCAAGGGTACGCACTCCGGCTTCCCTTGTGTAATTTTCAATCAAAATATTTATTGCATCATCACTTATTTTAAATTCCTTAGAAGTCAATGAATGTTTAATCATTTCTTTTTTAACAAGATGCTTTTTAGCTATATAAAACTTTTCAAGCGCGGTATAAGAATTAAGCTCAATTACTTCCATTCTGTCATAAAGCGGGCCTGCAATTGCCGAAACATCATTTGCGGTGGTAATAAAAAGTACCCTGCTCAAATCTAAAGGAAATTCAATATAATGGTCAGCAAAAGAATTATTTTGTTCAGGGTCAAGTGCTTCTAATAATGCAGATGATGGGTCGCCCTTAAAATCATTGCCAACTTTATCAATTTCATCAAGCAATATAATTGGGTTCATTACCCCGCTTTTAATAACAGCTTCAACTATTCTGCCCGGCATTGAACCTATGTATGTTTTTCTATGTCCTCTTATTTCCGCTTCATCGTGAATACCGCCTAAAGCAATGCGGACATATTTTCTACCCATACTTTTAGCCAAAGATTTAACAATTGAGGTTTTACCTACACCGGGAGGCCCTGCAAGGCAAAGAATTTGACCGTTAAACTCAGGATTTCTTTTATATACAGCTAATGAATCAACAATTCTTTCCTTAACTTTATCAAGTCCGTAATGCTCTTTATCAAGAATTTTTCTTGATTTTTCAAGATTTATTGAATCTTTTGTATATTTTCCAAAAGGAATTTCAAGGCATTTATCAAGATAATTGCGTTCAACCGTACCTTCATGAGAACCTGACGGCATTTTAGCAAGCTTGTCACATTCTTTTAAAAGTTTTTCTTTAATATCATCGCTGCATTTGAGTGCAGAAACTTTGCTTTTGTATTCCTCTGCTTCTTCCAGCGGATTATCGCTTTCGCCAAGTGCTTCGGAAATAACTTTCATTTCCTCACGAAGATAATATTCCCTTTGGCTCTTATCAATTTCATTTTGAACCTTTTCTTGAATTTCACTTTCAATTTCAAGTGCATTGTTTTCTTTCTTAAGATAAACAACAAGCTGGCATATTCTTTCGCTCGGGTCTAATGCCGATAAAACATCCTGTTTTTCGTAATAATCAAGAAAAGTATTTGAACATACAAAATCTGCAAGTTCACCTGAATTTTTAATTGAAATAACCTTTGCAATAACTTCGTTGCTGATTTTAGGCATCAATGAAGCGTATCTTTCAAATTCTCTTTTTATAATTCTTTGATAAGCTTTATCTTCATCATCAGAAATTTCAAGATTAGACTTATTGTCACCGGCAATTTCAACCAAACCGCCTATATACGGCTTAACCGATGTGAAACTGTAAAGGGTAGCCCTTTCGTCACCTTCTACCACAACTCTCATATTTTCGCTGCCCGGAATTCGCATCATCTGCCTAATCGTGCATATAACACCAACATCATACATATCGTCAATATTAGGCTCATCAACCGAAGCGTCCTTTTGGCAAACAAGAAATACCTTTTGGTCATCGTCCATAGCCTTTTGAAGAGCTTTAATACTCTTTTTTCTGCCTACATCAAAATGAAGAACCATTTTAGGAAAAACCACAATTCCCCTAAGCGGAATTATAGGTAATTCTAAAAATAAATTTTCGTTACTTTCGTTCATATATAAAAACCTACTTAGTCTATTATAAATAATTGCATATTATTATATACCAAACGCTAAAAAAAGGCAATATCAAAATAAAGAAAAAGAACTTCCATATATATGGAAGTTCCCGTAAAATCAGCCACACACTTTGCACACTCTCCTGCCTGACGGAGCTTTTTTGCCGCTTGAAACAGAAGTAGAGCGCTTTAAAGTTCTGCAATTTTTGGAAGTATGATAAACTTTGCTGTCATCTACCCAGTAATATTTAGCCGAAGTTGATTTTTTCTTCGTAGATTTTTTCTTTGATGTTGCTTTTTTTACACTAATAGGTTCTGAATCACACCACGATGAATAAATAATCTTATCACCGTCATATTTATATGTTCTGACTTTTACAAAATAAGTTGTTTTAGCCTTTAAACCCTTAACTGTTTTAGAACCTTTTGAATTGTCCTTAACTTTAACCCTTTTATCATTTTCAAAGTCATGTTTGGTAGAATACCTTATCTGATAGCCATCAACGCTGTCATATGTTTTATATTTAACTTTAAAACCGCCATCAACCGATGATGTACCGGTAATATATGTTGCTTTTGGTTTATCACCGCCTGCATAAGCAAATGAAAAAGTTGAAAAAGTAAAAGTAACAGCAGCAATTAAAGATAAAATCACGCTGATTATTCTTCTCATAAAATCACCTCGAAATCATTTTAGCATAAATAAACAGTATTGTAAATAAAAAAGAATTCCTTTGCAGGAATTCTTTTTTATTATGCATTCTTCAAATTACTTGAAGTAAGACGCTTTGGATTTTTATTAGGATTGCGAAGAATAATAGGTTCGTCACCTTTTGTTACAGAATCTTCGGTAATTATAACCTTTTCAATTGTATAATCACTCGGAGCTTTAAACATAAGGTCTTTAAGAACCGATTCAAACACACTTCTTAATCCTCTTGCGCCTGTTTTGCGTTCAAGCGTAATATCGGCAATCGCTTTAAGTGCATCCGGTTTAAATTCAAGTTTAACACCATCGAGTTCAAATAATCTTTGATATTGTTTAACAATAGCATTTTTAGGCTCAGTCATAATTCTAACAAGTGCCTTTTTATCAAGATTTTCAAGAACGGTAATAACCGGAACACGACCGATAAGTTCAGGAATAAGGCCATACTTTACAAGGTCGTGCTGTTCGGCTTTTTTCATAATATCGTCTTTATCAACTTCTTCGCTTTCAATATCAGCACCAAAGCCGAGTGACTTACCGCCAATTCTTTTTTCGATGATTTTTTCAATTCCGTCAAAAGCACCGCCGCAAATAAACAAAATATTAGTTGTATCAATTTGAATAAATTCCTGTTGCGGATGCTTTCTTCCGCCTGACGGAGGCACATTGGAAACAGTTCCTTCCAAAATTTTCAAAAGAGCCTGTTGTACACCTTCACCGCTAACATCACGAGTTATTGACCTATTTTCACTCTTTCTTGAAATCTTATCAATTTCGTCAACATAAATTATGCCGCGTTCTGCTTTTTCAATATCAAAATCGGCAGCTTGAATGAGCCTGAGCAAAATATTTTCTACATCTTCGCCAACATATCCGGCTTCCGTCAAAGTAGTGGCATCAGCTATTGCAAATGGAACATCAAGTATTTTTGCAAGTGTTTGCGCAAGCATAGTTTTGCCGACACCCGTAGGGCCTAAAAGCATAACATTACTCTTCTGCAATTCAACATTGCCGCGAGTATTTGAATATATTCTTTTATAATGATTATAAACTGCTACCGACAATGCAATTTTAGCATCATCTTGGCCGATAACATACTCATCAAGCTTTGCCTTAATTTCTTCCGGTTTGGGAAGAAGCTTGCTTTCAGGTTGGCTTGCAGGATTAGGGCTGTTTAGTGATGATGTTTGGTCAATCAAATCATAGCAAAGATTGATACATTCATCACAAATAAAAACACCGGGGCCCTCGATAAGCTTATGAACCAATGTTTCCGGCTTGCCGCAAAACGAACATCTTGCAACAGCGTTTTTTGAATCATCATGTGCCATAAAAACACCTCATCAATTATCTTTTATCAATTACCTTATCAACAAGGCCAAATTCAAGAGCTTCCTGAGCTGTGAGCCAATTATCTCTATCAGTAGCTTGAGTCAATTCTTCAATAGTTCTGCCGCAATTTTCAGCCATGATAGAATTAAGTTTTTTCTTTGTCTGTAAAATATGATTAGCGGCAATTTCAATTTCAGTTGCTTGACCTTCGGTTCTGCCAAGAGGTTGATGAATCATAACTTCAGCATTAGGGAGGCAAATTCTTTTACCTTTAGCACCGCTTGAAAGAAGAAAAGCACCCATAGATGCAGCCATACCCATACAAATTGTAGATACATCACATTTGATGTACTGCATTGTATCGTAAATAGCCATACCGTCAGTTACAGAACCACCCGGGCTATTGATATATAAGCTAATATCTTTATCCTTATCTTGACCTTCTAAGAAAAGAAGCTGTGCAACGACAAGTGAAGCTGTGGTCGAATTTACTTCGTCAGATAAAACAATAATTCTGTCATTTAAAAGACGAGAATAAATATCCATTGAGCGCTCGCCGGCACTTGTTTGTTCAAGAACATATGGTACTAATGCCATAATAACCATTACCTTTCTGCTACTTTACATAATAATCCTGCCCGATGTAGCTAACGAGCAGGAAATAAAAATAAAATATTATTCTTTGACAGCTGAATCAACAATAAGGTCAATTGCCTTCTTTGTTTTAACATCAGAAGCAAGCTGGTCGGTAGGAATTGCATTCTTGATTTGGTCAGCTTCCATCTGGTACTGTTCAGCAAGCTTTGCAATTTCAGCATCAATTTCTTCTTCTGTTGCTTCAAGCTTTTCAGCTTCAACAATTGCTTCAAGAGCAATAGATGCCTTAACCTGCTTTTGAGCACCGTCCTTAAATGTGTCCTTAAATGCATCCTTATCCTGACCGAGATACTTAAGATATGTATCAAGGTCAATGCCCTGCATTTGAAGTCTGTAAGCGTAATCCTGAACCATTTCATCTACGCGCTTGTCAAACATACACTGCGGAACTTCACATTCCATATTATCAATAACCTGCTCAATAAGCTGATTTTCAAAATCATTCTTTGCTTCTTCAGCTTTTCTTTCGTTCATTTGCTTTTTAATATCAGCCTTAAGTTCATCAAGGGTATCGAATTCTGAAACATCCTTTGCAAATTCATCATCAAGTTCAGGAAGTTCTTTTGACTTGATTTCGTGAATTTTGCATTTGAACACTGCATCTTTTCCTGCAAGTTCTTGAGCATAATCTTCAGGGAATGTTACATTAACATCAAATTCTTCTTCAGCCTTGTGGCCTGCAACCTGATCTTCAAAGCCAGGAATAAATGAACCTGAACCGAGTTCAAGAGGATAATTTTCGCCCTTGCCGCCTTCAAATGCAACACCGTCAACAAAACCTTCAAAATCAATTTCTGCTGTATCACCCATTTCAGCAGCCCTGTCTTCAACAGAAACAAGGCGTGAATTACGGTCACGCATATTTTCGATTTCTTTGTCAACATCTTCATCTGTTGCTTCGCTTGGAAGCATTGTAGCTTTAAGGCCTTTATAGTCACCGAGTTTAACCTCAGGATAAACTGTAACTTTCATTTTCATTTCAACGCCTTCGCTCTTGCTCATAACAGGAACATCAAGGTCAAACGGAGTATCAACAGTTCTAAGACCTGCTTCTTCAATTGCAGCTGTAACAGCTTGCGGATATACGATTTCAAGAGCTTCTTCATAAAATGCGCCCTCACCGTAAACCTTTTCAATCATACCCTGTGTAGCCTTACCCTTACGGAAGCCAGGAATTTGGATTGACTTTCTCTGCTTCATATATGCAGATTTGCAAGCATCTGTAAACACCTCAGGAGTTACAGTAACTTCAATTTCATAAACATTTGTATCTACTTTATTAGATGATTTAAGTGCCATGATAATGACCTCCTATCAATAAAAATTCTAATCACCGAAGTGGCATTATAACATATAATTCAAACAATATCAAGTTTTTATATTCATTTAATGTTAAACATATTGTTAATAATTTACAAAATTAAAATTTTTTTATCAAAAGCGGCATAAAATTAAGCCTATCTGCAGAAATAAGTTTGAAATCTATTCCGTCATAATTATCATCAAATGCATATTTCGCAGCCACACCGTGAATATGCCCGTAATAACATTTTTTTATACCTTTTTCTTTGAGCAGGCTTACAATTTCTTCGCAACATTGATTTTCATATACCGGCGGGTAATGAAGAAAAACTATTTTTTCACAATTTAATGCGCTTTCAATAGAAGCCTTAATTCGCATAACTTCCCTGTTTAAAACTTTTTCGTTTTGCTCCTCATCACTGTCAAAAAACCAACCGCGGCTGCCGCAAACTGAAAAATCATCAAAATCAAACGCATTATTATGTAAAATTGAAATAGTATTAAAATTGTTTTCTTCAATAAATTTATTCATTTTACTCATTGTATTCCACCAATAATCGTGGTTACCTTTGAGTATTATTTTTTTACCGTTAAGTCGATTTATATAGTCAAAATCAGCTTTCAATTCATCAAAATTCATCGCCCAGCTAATATCACCGGCAATAACAACATAATCTTTGTCGTCAATGATTTTGTTCCAATTTTCTTTGAGTCTGTCTGTATAGTTAAGCCAACCCTCAAAATCATCCATAGGCTTATTTGAAGCAAATGATAAGTGAGTATCAGCAATTGCAAAAAGTGACATAAATAATAGCCTTTCTAAATTAAAAGGTAATTTTTGTTAAAAATCATTTGAATAAAAAAATCATATTTTCAAATAATAATAACCGAAGGGAGTGAAAAAGTAATGATGGATAAGGAAATTAAAGGTATTTCATGTGATGTAAAAAATTGCAAATATCATGATAAAGCAAACAACTGCATGGCAGGTCACATCAATGTAGGCAACAGCAGTGCAACAAGTGCAACTGACACAAAATGCGAAACATTTGAATGCAACGACGGTTGCGGCTGTCGCTAAATAAACCTATTGTCAAAATAACGGCTCTGTAATTCAGAGCCGTTATTCATTATAACAAATTATAAATTAAGAAGTTTAAATACCATTTGGCTCATATCTTCTTTATTGCAAACATCACTGAAGCGAACTTCTTTATCCTTAAGAGATGCAATAGGTTTCGGAACATCGGCACCTGTTACATTATGAAGTTCATCAACCATTTCAAATTCATTAAGTTCAGGTGCTTTACCTGCAAGTACTGCATTAAGCACACTTGCTGAAAACTTATAAGGTGAAGCAGTTGAATCAATAACAGTAGGAATATCATCGCCTGTTGCTTTTACATATTCATCATATACTTTAACTGCAACAGCTGTGTGTGTATCGCAAAGGTAATGATATTTATCAAAATGATATTTGATTGTATCATCAACATTTTCTTCTGCTGTGTATCCTGCGTCAAATTCCTTTTGAATTTTAGCAATAAGTTCATTTGAAACTGTATATTTTCCGTCTTTTGAAAGTTTTTTCATTAAATCCACAATAAGCTTATCATCACCGTCACTCATATGATAAAGAAGTCTTTCAAGGTTAGATGAAATAAGAATATCCATTGACGGTGAAGTAGTAGTATAGAACTTTCTGTTTTTATCATATGTGCCTGTTTTTAAGAAATCAGTAAGCACATTATTTGAATTTGAAGCACAAACAAGTGTTTTGATAGGAAGCCCCATTTTTTTAGCATAATATCCGGCAAGAATATTACCGAAGTTACCGGTCGGAACTACAATATTGATTTCATCCCCTGCTTTAATCTTATTCATATTGATAAGATCACAGTAGGTTGAAAAATAGTACACGATTTGAGGAACAAGTCTGCCCCAGTTAATAGAGTTTGCAGAAGAGAACATCATATTCTTCTTTGCAAGTTCTTTTTTTATATCGTTGTTTGTAAAAATAGATTTTACAGCACTTTGTGCATCATCAAAATTACCGTTGATAGCACATACGGCAACATTTTCACCCTCTTGAGTAGTCATTTGAAGCTTTTGCATAGGTGAAACACCGTCAACCGGGTAAAATACCAAAATCTTTGTATTATCAACATTCTTGAAACCTTCAAGAGCAGCCTTACCTGTATCGCCTGATGTAGCAACAAGAATTACAATGGTTTTTCCGTCAGCAGTTTTTTTAGCTGATACAGTCATAAGATAAGGCAAAAGCTGAAGTGCCATATCCTTAAATGCACAGGTAGGACCGTGCCAAAGTTCAAGAATATTCTTATTTCCGTCAACATTAACGGTAGGAGCGATTTGAGGAGAAGAAAACTTTTGAGCAGCATATGCACCGCTTACGCAGTAATCAAGCTCTTCTTCAGTAAAATCAGTTAAATATTCTTTAAGAACGGTTTTAGCCCTGTCAATATAGTTCATAGATGCCATTGAAGCAATCTTTTCAATATCAAAATGCGGAAGTTCAACCGGAACAAAAAGCCCGCCTTCTTCACTTATACCCTGAGCAATAGCCTGTGCGGCTGATACTCTGATTGAATTATCTCTTGTAGATGTATAAAGCATAATAATTTTCCTTTCACCTTAAAATTGAGGTTTATAATATTCTATACTAAGTCAAACGCATTTTCAAGATGTTTTATTGATTTTATTTTATTATTATCGGTATAAATTTCAATAACATCAAATCTCGGCTGTAAATTTGTTTTATTTTGCATTAAAAACATTTTAGCACAGGCAATAATTTTCTGCTGTTTTGAATATGTCACAAATTCCCTGGGTAATGCAATTGATTTAACATCCCTTTGCTTGACTTCAACAAAGCATATATATTTTCTGTTTTTAACAATTAAATCAACCTCACCAAAACGGGTGGTATAATTTGCGTCAACAAGTTTATATCTGTGCTTTCTCAAATAATTAGCAGCTTCAATTTCCCAAATTTTACCTTTATTGTTCATTTTTCTTTTCCAAATATTTTTTCAAAAATGTTTTTCTGTGAACTTCGCTTATACCGTATTTATCGAGCATTTCGTAATGAAGTTTAGTTCCGTAACCTTTATGTTTTTCAAACTGATATTGTGGATACTTTTCGGCAAGTTTGAGCATATATCTATCCCTGCTTACTTTTGCAATAATTGATGCGGCGGCAATATTTGCGCTTGTAGCGTCGCCTTTTACAATATCCCATTGCTCAATATCAAGCCCGGGCTTTTTATTTCCGTCAATAAGTGCAATATCAGGCTTGACGGACAAACCGTCAACAGCTCTTCTCATTGCAAGAAAAGTTGCCTGCAAGATATTTATTTTATCAATTTCTTCAACACTTGCCGTTCCTACGCTGTAACATACACATTCATCAACTATTTTATCAAAAAGCAAATCCCTCTTTTTTTCAGAAAGTTTTTTTGAGTCATTGACACCATCAACTATATAACCCCTCGGCAATATAACTGCCGCGGCGTATACAGGACCTGCAAGCGGGCCTCTGCCTGCTTCATCAACGCCGCATATCACATCAAAACCAAGTTCATAAGCTTTATTTTCATATTCAAGCCAATCCATTACTGTGGTAACTCGAGCGAAATTTTGCCGAGCTTTCCTCCCCTGAATTCATCGCAAAGCATAACTGCAGTGCGTTCATAATCTATTTCTCCGCCTTTAATTAAAAAGCCGCGTTTTTTGCCTATAAGTTCAAGCATTTCCCAACCTTGCAGGTTATCAACACTGTCAAGCTTATACCTTTCGCATATTGAATTAGGCCTTGTTTTTGCAAGTGTTTCAAGTAATCTGCACGAAAGTGTTTCAAGGTCAGTTACTTCATCCTTTACAGCACCGGTAAATGCAAGCTTATCCCCAACCTCAGAGTCATCAAATTTAGGCCAAAGCACACCAGGAGTGTCAAGAAGTTCAATTCCCTTACATACCGCAAACCATTGCTTTTGCCTTGTAACACCGGCTTTATCGGCAACTTTAGCCTTGCTGTTTCCTGCCATTCTGTTAATAAATGATGATTTACCTGTATTCGGAATACCTACAACCATAAGGCGAAGCGGTTTATTTTCCATACCTCTTGCTTTATTTTTTTCAATCACATCGGCAAGTGCCTTATTAACAGTCGGGATAAAAGCATTAAGTCCCCTACCTGTTCTGCAATCAACAGGAATTGCATATTTACCGTTATTTTTATAATAATCAATCCAAAGCTTTGTTACATTTGAATCTGCAATATCGCATTTATTCAAAAGAACAATTCTCGGTTTTCTTTTAATTATACTGTCAAGTTCCGGATTAGATGAGCTATACGGTATACGAGCATCTACAAGTTCAACAACACCGTCAACAAGTGAAAGGCTTTCTTTTATAATTCGCCTTGTTTTTGCCATATGGCCCGGAAACCACTGAACAGTCTGTTTTTGAAAATCAGCCATAACTACTCCTTTCAAAATTCATATGATTATTTTAACATAAAAACATAATTCAATCAATAAAAAATACCACAGAAATAAAATCTGTGGTATTAGTCGTAATTATTAAATTACTGAATATCTTCCTTAACCTTTGCTGCCTTACCAACACGGTCACGAAGATAGTAAAGCTTAGCACGACGAACTTTACCGCTACGAACAACCTTAACATCAACTACATTTGGTGAATGCATTGGGAATACTCTCTCAACACCAACACCGTATGAAAGACGACGAACGGTAAATGTCTTTGAAATGCCTGAACCCTTAATAGCGATTACAGTGCCTTCAAACATCTGAATTCTTTCTCTCTGACCTTCACGAATGTTAACAGATACTTTTACGGTATCACCAATGTTAAACTTTGGAAGTTCAGCCTTTGTGCTGTCTTTTTCAATTAACTTGAGTGCGTCCATTTTTCTTCCTCCTAAATTTTATGAGATGTTCTTATCATACATAAAAGCTGAAAGCGGACCATCTTCTTAATGCTAAACGCTGACATTATACGCGTTGTAAGAGTTACAACGGATTAAATGCTGATATATAGTACCATATAATACTTTAAAATGCAAGCATTTTATTTAATTTGTTTAACATTTTATCTAAATTCTTTATAATCTTTATCAAGAAGTGATATTCTTGCAATACTTTTCCACTCAAAATCCATATCAATAAGCCTGATTATTGTATCAAACAGAAGTGACGGATTAAGATTTTTTTCAGGGCCTGCGAGCAAACGAATATTCAGCACTATAACATCATTGCGAATTGAAATGGAATATTTATCAATAAACGACTTAATATTTGTTTCTTTCATAACTCGCTTTCTACCCTGTTTGCCTTTTTTAAGTGCAATTATTTCATCTGATGAAAGAACATTTTTGATTTTTTCAAATGCAGCTTCATTATCTTTAAATTCAAATTTATAAACATAATCGGAATATACAATTTCACTGTTATCACGAAAATCGTCATAAACATCAACAATTTTTATATCCTGCGGCAAAACATTATTAAGTCTGTTTTTTATTTCATCATTTGTAATATCACCGATAATTCGTAAATCAACGCTTTCGCAAAGGCTTTCAACGCCAAGTGAAAGCGGAAGTGAAAAGCTCATATAAGGATGCGGATTAAATCCTTCGGTATACCAAAGCGGAATTTGTGCCCTTTTAAGTGCGCGTGACATTGCGCGGTTTATATCAAGGTGACTTATATATTTAAGCCTGCCCGTTTTTGAAAAGCGAAGTCTAACTTCTCGCATCACAATGCCCTCCGTTTAACTTATTTGCTCCGCAGCCTGCACATTTGATTCTGCAATGAGGTGTAGTTTTATTTTCATGAGCCTTTTTGTTTTCGTTTTCAAGAAACTTTCTGCTGACACCGTAATCTAAATGGTCCCAAGGAAGCAATTCTGAAAACTCCCTTTTTCTGTGTGTATAAAAGTGAGGTTCAATTCCGTTTTCGTTAAACGCCTGCATCCAGGCATCAAAATTAAATTGGTCATCCCAAGAATCAAATTTACAGCCGAGTTCATAAGCGCGAAGAATAACTTTACCAAGTCGCCTGTCACCGCGGGCAAGTACACCCTCAAGCAAAGAAGTAGGTGTTTCATGATAAGACACTCTGATTTTCTTTGTAGGAATAGATTCAAGCAAATGCTTTTGCTTTTGCTTAAGTGATTCCATACTGTCTTCAGGTTCCCACTGAAAAGGTGTAAACGGTTTCGGAATAAACGAAGCACAGGAAATCGAAACCTGCACACCTGTACCCTTTTGCCTGTTAGGATTATTATAAAAAGCGTGAATTACCTGCATACCAAGATTTGCAATACCCTCTATATCCTCCATAGTTTCAGTCGGAAGTCCCATCATAAAATAAAGCTTAACAGAAGTCCAGCCATTATCAAACGCTTTTGTGCAAGTTCTGATAACTTCATCTTCTGTAACATTTTTATTTATTACATCACGCAGTCGCTGTGTTCCTGCTTCAGGTGCAAATGTAAGTCCGCTTCGCCTTACTTTATTAAGCTGTTCAACCAATTCATCCGAAAAATTATCAACTCTTAAAGACGGAAGTGAAAGATTTATATTATCTTTCACGGTCCAGTCAATAAGTGTAGTGAGCATTTTATTTACTTCACTGTGGTCGGAAGTGGAAAGTGAACAAAGTGAAAGTTCATCATAACCCGTAGATTCAATCAAAGCTTTGCTTTGCATGTTAATTGTTTCTACACTTTTTTCCCTGATAGGCCTATAAATAAATCCCGCTTGGCAAAAGCGGCAACCTCTTATACATCCCCTAAAAATCTCTTCAACTGCTCTGTCGTGTACGATATTTATATAAGGAACAACAAATTCTTTCGGATAGTACACACTGTTCATATCTGACACTACTGCTTTTTTTACTTTTTTAGGTGCATCATAAAGAGGTTCGAGTGATTTCAGTGTTCCGTCATCATTATATGAATCTTTGTAAAATGAAGGCACATAAATTCCTGTAATGTCCTTTGCTTTAAGTAAAAATTCGTGCTTTGACAGACCGTTTTTCTTTGCTTTAATAAGTAAATCAATTATTTGATTTGTTGTTTCTTCACCGTCACCGAGAAAAACTATATCCACAAAATCGGTAATCGGCTCCGGATTGCAGGCACAAGGGCCACCCACACAAATAAGCGGTGTCAAACTTTCTCTATCGCTTGATTTGAGCGGTATTTGTGCCAAATTAAGCATATTAAGTACATTTGTATATGAAAGTTCATACTGAAGCGTAAATCCAATCATATCAAAATCTTTAATATAATCTCCGCTTTCAAGTGCAAAAAGAGGAACATTATTTTTTCTGAGCTGCTCCTCCATATCATTATCGGGAGCAAATACCCTTTCGCACCAGCTGTCATCCCTGTCATTAACAAGGCCGTAAAGAATTTTCATACCCAAATGGCTCATACCGATTTCATATGTATCGGGAAAACAAAATGCATATCGAATATCAACTTTTTCTTTATCTTTAACAACTGCATTAAGTTCGCCGCCGATATATCTTGCCGGTTTTTGAACATATTGAAGCAGTTTTTCAACTTCTTTTTTCATAAATATAATTTAACCTTTCGGGTATTTTAATCATAATTGATACTGTATATAACCAAATAAACGGTTACAAAAAGCAATGAATATACTTTTTTATAAAATATCAAGTATGAACATAAAATGCAAATAAAAACAAGCGTAATTATACTCAAAATTTTTGATGCTTTAAGCGAAAATAATCTGACTACCCTACCAAAATCAAGTGGATATACGGGAAGCATATTAATCGAAAACAAAATTAAATTTATTTCATTTTTAAAAACTAAGTACAGTATCAAATTAACGGTAGGCCCGCTTATTAAAACTATACATTCTTTTAAAATCGGCAAATCGTCATTATATTTTACGGCAAGTCCGTAATATGAAAATTTAAT
>ERZ773165.1020-NODE-1020-length-18513-cov-21.021183_pt1 | contig 18513 bp, 12 predicted proteins | sample MGYA00581003_ERZ773165 | MGnify/ENA primary metagenome ERZ773165 (study PRJEB29015, sample SAMEA2737817) | human gut metagenome | biome: human gut; feature: human-associated habitat; material: faeces | place: China | collected 2012 ... | reverse complement strand
TCCTCCTGGCTCAGGCCGGCCAGCGTTTCCAGACGCTCCATCTCCTTGGCGCGCAAAGCATCGATCTCTGCCAGACGCTCCTCGGCCTCGGCAGCGCGCTTTTTCAGCTCTTCTTCCTTCTTTTCCAGCGCTTCGGTCTTGCGGTCCAGCGCCGTTTCCTTCTGGTCGATGCGGTTCTCCTGACGGCTGATCTCCGCACGGCGCTGCTTGATCTCCTTGTCGGCCTCTGCCTTCTGGGCATCGACCTCGGCTTTCAGACGGAAAGCCTCGTCCTTTGCTTCCAGAACCGCTTCCTTGCGCTTCTGGTCGGCGGTCTTGATCGCCTCGTTCACCAGCCGGGTAGCCTCGGCCTCGGCGCTGCCGATCTGGGCTTCGGCGGTCTTTTTACGGTTGTTGTAACCAATAAAATAGCCCGCAGCCACACCGACAACAGCAACGATCAAGGCCACGATCACTCCGATCGCGGTCATTGCGTTCACTCTCCTTTGTTTCAATTCAATGCAAAATTAAAAGCAGGAGACGCTGCGCAGCAGGACACGGGCAATGATATAGAAAGAGCTTTCAATCCAAAAAGTGACACCAAAAGCATACGCACCGCCCAAAACCGGCGGCACGGGCAAAAGCATACGGCTTTTCTCTCTACGGTTCCATTTTATATCAAACAGGCACACTTTGCCTGAAATGGGTACAGGGTCACACTGAAACCTGCGTACAGCGTCTTTGATTCCATACTACTAAATATAGTACGAAACATTTGCCCGCTTGTCAAGAGGAAAACCCTGCCCGCAGAACATTTTGTGCAGAAAAACAAAAATAGAAGTGGGACTTCCTCAGGGAAGTGAACCCTCTCAGGCGCTCCCGCGCCAGCTCCCCCAAAGGGGGAGCCAAGCCATTACGTTCGTTGCTAAAGTTTTAAGTGTAATGAGAAAGCTTCCGGCGGTGCTCTTGGCTCTCCCTTTGGGAGAGCTGGCAAGCCCGACAGGGCTTGACTGAGAGGGCGCACGCCGTTAGCCCTGTCTCTAAAGTATTAGTCATAATGAGAAAGCTTCCGGCAGTACCGAAAAGCTCCCCCTTCGGGGGAGCTGGCACGCCGTCAGGCGTGACTGAGAGGGTCTCCCCAAAAACCAAAAAGGCTGCCCCGGGTAACGGAGCAGCCCTTCTGGCTTATGATGAGAAGAAGAAAATGAAGGAGATGTCTTATTATTTGGCGGCTTTTTCGCCCTCCGGGAAGATGATCTTATTCACAAAGAAGAAGATGACCATGGAGATGCCGCCGTTGAGCACGGTGGTGCCGATGTTGTAGATGAAGTCCGGTACCAGCAGGCCTGCCACCGCCACCCAGATGCAGTTGATGGAGTTGACGATGCAGGTGATGATGCAGAACGCCAGCACATACCAGCCGATCTGTTTTGCCAGATTGCCCTTGCTGCGGAACACAAAATTGCGCTGGATGGGGAAGTTGATGCACTCGCCGATGACCATGGCGATCATGTAAGCGCAGAAGTAGGGCAGACCGCCGTGGGCGGCATCGTAGCCGAGGATGTTCCACTTGAAGGTCTCGCCGAACAGGGTGATATCAATGCCCGGCCAGCCGAAATCCACCACCGGCAGGCTTGCAAAGGCCTTGGGCAGAAATTGCAGCAGCAGGTACTTGAACACGGTGATGAGGTTGGACACGATGACGAACAGGCCGCCCTCGCGCACCCACTTGGCAGCGGCGGGGTGCTTTGCCGCAAAGTTATTCCAGAAATTCATAGCCTGCTTCCTTTCAGCTGTTTTTCAGACGCTCTTCCATGCGGCTGTTCAGCACGAGGTTCTTCACAGCCTCCACGATCACCCGCACAAGACCGATGATCCAGAAGCCCTGCAGCTCCATCACGATGCCGTCCACCATGCCCATGCTGATAGCGCCGTTGGTCATTTTGGCCAGCGCACGCAGGGGCATATTGTACTGGAACAGGATATTCAGGTCGGGCTTGCCCTTTTTGATGCTGCGGCGCAGCAGGGCACCCAGTACGGCAGCCGCCAGCCAGCCGATGGGGCTGCGTCCGTGTCCCATCTCGCCCAGCGTCATGTTGCGGTCGATGCGCACCTTGTTCTCCGGGATGGCATGGCCCAGCAGCGTTTCAAACTCCGCGTCCGGCACCTTCTGCACCTGTGCAGTGCGGTAATGCTCCAGATTTTTGCCCGCATAGGGGTCGGGTGCGCCGGTGCCCGCCACCGTGACAGCGGCAGTCAGACGGATATCGGCGCTGGAAGCGCCCACCAGCAACTGATAGCTGCCGCCCTCCACCTCCCAGCGGTCGGTCTTGACGTTCCAGTAGCGGAACGCCTTATCGTCCAGCGGAATGGTGACGGTCTTGCTCTCTCCGGCTTCCAGCTGCACCTTGGTAAAGCCCTTCAGCTCCTTGGCAGGGCGGAAAACCTTTGCATCCGGCTTTGCCACATACAGCTGCACCACCTCGGCACCTGCACAGCTGCCGGTGTTGGTGACAGTCAGGGTCACGCCGGTTTCGTCTGCTTTCAGGTCACTGTACGCAAAGCTGGTGTAGCTCAGGCCGTAGCCGAAGGGGAAGGCGGTGGGCACACCGGCGGTGTCGTAGTAGCGGTAGCCCACATACAGACCCTCGCGGTACTCCACAGTGGGGCCGTCGCCGCCGAAATGCTCCTTTGCGGGGGTGTCGGCGTAGCTGCGCGCCCAAGTCTCAGCCAGCTTACCGCAGGGGTTCTGCGCGCCGGTGAGCACCTCGACCAGTGCGCCCGCACCGGCCTGACCGCCCAGACAGCCGTAGACCAGCGCCTTGCAGTCCTTGACCCAATCGCTTTCCAGCGAGGAGCCCGCACTCAGCAGCACCACCACGTTGGGGTTCGCTGCCGCCACAGCGGCCAGCAGCTCCAGCTGGTTCTCTGCCAGCTTCATGTCGGCGCGGTCGATGCCCTCGCTCTCCTTGATCTCGTCCAGACCCATGCACAGCAGCACCACATTGGCGTTCTTTGCCAGCACCACTGCCTCGGCTTTCAGCGTCTCGTCGGGCTTGCCCTGCCGGTCAAAGCCCTTGGCGTAGCCGACGCTGTTCAGGCCGCTTTCGGCAAGGCAGTCCAAGAAGGAATCCACCTTGATGGAGTTGACGGCGCTGGAGCCTGCACCCTGATAGCGGGGCGTCTGGGCAAAGTCGCCGATGACCGCCACCTTTTCCCCTTTTGCAAGGGGCAGCAGGCTGTTTTCGTTCTTCAGCAGCACGATGCTCTGGGCAGCAGCCCGGCGCGCCAGTGCGTGGTGGGCATCGGCATCGAACTTGCCGGGTGCGGCGTCCACCGCCGCCTTGGTGGTGAACACCAGTTCCAGCAACTCCTCCAGCCGGGCGTCCACGTCCGCTTCGGTGATCTTGCCGGTCTGCACCGCCTTCATCAGCTCCCGGACAGCGTCCCCGCCGGGGGCAGGCATTTCCAGCGTAGAGCCATTCTTTACGCCGAGGGCGTGGTCGTTGCTGCCGCCCCAGTCGGTGACCACTGCGCCGTCAAAGCCCCAGTCCCTGCGCAGAATATCCATGAGCAGGTGGGCGTTCTCGTTGGCGTAGGTGCCGTTGACAAGGTTATAGGCGGACATAATGGTCTTAGGCTGCGCCTCCTTGACCACCATCTCAAAGCCGGTCAGGTAAATTTCCCGCAGGGTGCGCTCGTCCACGATGGAATCCGCGGCCATACGGCGCAGCTCCTGACTGTTCACGGCAAAGTGCTTGGGGCAGGCGGCAATGCCGTTTTTCTGGATGCCGCGGACGTAGGCCGCAGCCATCTTACCGGCAAGGTAGGGATCTTCCGAGAAATACTCGAAGTTCCGGCCGCACAGCGGGCTGCGCTTGATGTTCAGGCCGGGGCCCAGCAGCACCGACACGCCCTGTGCCGCGGCTTCTTCGCCCATGGCTGCGCCCACAGCCTCGCCCAGCGCGGGGTCCCAGCTGTTGGCCACGGTAGCCGAGGTGGGGAAGCAGGTGGCGGGCACACTGGGGTTCAGCCCCAGATGGTCGGCAGCGCCCGCCTGCTTGCGCACGCCGTTGGGGCCGTCGGACAGGGTAATGGCCGGGATGCCCTTGCCCGGCAGCGCCCGGGTGGTGAACACCGTGCCGCCGCTTAACAGGGCGCATTTCTGTTCCAGGCTCAGTTTTGCAATAATATCCTGATGTTTCACGGGGAAATCTCCTTTCAGTAGAAACGGTATTGCCTTTGGAAACAGGACCACGCATAAGGAGAAGAAGCGTGATTCTGTTTCCAAAAGGGAACACGGCTGCGGGTCGTAACTGCCGTGCAGCCGTGTTCCGGGATTAGAAGAAAGACAGTTTTGATTACGGGTCAGTACTTATGCCTTACTCACATCCGCACCTGCATTGGTATTAGCCAGCGTTTTATTATACTTGCGGCGGCGAAGAATCACCACAACACCTGCCAGAACCAACACATAGACAATCACACTGCCTACCAGTGCAGGCGTGCGCCACATAGGCACAGGCGCATCTACATCTACACCGTAGCTATTCGCCAGCGTATACAGATACTGATGTGCAGCTTCGCGCATCTTCAGCTGACCGGTAGCAGTCTGGCTCAGGTTATCGAAGGTCTTAGTGCCCCAGCCAAACAGCAGACTGGTACCACCTGCCAAGACAGCTTTTTCAATATCCATAAAGCCATGCTCCTCGTTGTTATCCGTAATCACAGTGCCAATAAAGCCCCATTCATTACGCAGAACATTGGTCAGTAGTGCAGTACTTGCACCGGCCCAAGTAGTACCAATATTATTGTAGGAAGACATCACAGCCGTGCTGCCGCCTTCCTTCACAGCCTTTTCAAACGGCACGAAGTAAATTTCACGCATTGCCTGCTCATCGGCCCAGGTGCACAGACCATAATGACGCCAGGTTTCACGCTCATTCAGTGCAAAATGCTTAATGTAGCAGTACATACCATTTTTCTCTGCCGCACCAACCGTAGCAGCGGACATGGAACCAGAAAGGAAGCCATCCTCAGAATAGTACTCAAAGTTACGGCCAGCAAATGCATTGCGGTGGGTATTAGCACCAGGTGCATACCAGCCGGAAATATTCCACGCCTTTCCTTCCTGCGAGATTGCATCGCCAAATTCAGAAGCCAGGTCTACATTCCAAGTAGCCGCCAGCAGAACTTCTGCCGGATAAGTAACCGTCTTATATGTGCAGGTACCCATAAAGGCATCGAACACATAACTCAGAGCGGCAGGTCCGTCCATTTCATAAGTCTGTCCCTTACCGATATTATCAACTGCTGCACTTCCCCAGCCATCTGCGCCCAGCAGTTTGTACATATCATCAAGGGTCAGCTGATCCAGCAGCTTATCCCACTGTGCATCATCATAGGCAAGGCCTTCCATGTCTTTCAGAGTAAGGCCATTCTTTGCACCAAAGGTCGGCGCAGTGTCATCTGCATTCACATAGCTATCATCCACTAACAGCGCATTGTTGAAGGCTTCCAGCTGTTCAGCAGTTGCTTCCTTGCTGGTACCGGGAACGATCTGCCAAGTGTCACGGTTGAGGTAAGCCACATCACCAGCTGCATCATCAAACTGATTTGTTGCTACCACTTCGTCCGAAGAGCGCTTGCCGACATACTTGCAGTTTTCCACACCACTGCCAAACGCACTGTCCTGGAACACTTCATTCTCAGCAACCTTGCAGGTCATGGTCAGATTATCTTTCACCGTATGAGAATCCGTACGCAGAGAAATCTGATACTCGCCAGCTTCCAGCACGTAGGAACCGGTAGAAGTGTAGTACTTCTGTGCATCATAAGAAGCCATCTGCTCTACCGGCATAGAAATCGTAACCGTTTCCGTTTCGCCCGGCTGCAATTCCTTCGTCTTTGCAAAGCCGCCCAGTACTTCGCCAGCCTTCTGCAAGCCGCTGCCGCCTTCAGCTGCACTGTAATAGGGCGCACTGTAATACAGCTCCACAACATCTTTGCCAGCCACATTGCCAGTATTGGTAACTTTAACATTCCACTCCAGCGTATCCTGTGCGGTAACGGTAGTCGGAATCGTGTTTTCCAGTTCCCAGTCAAAGCTTGTGTAGCTCAAGCCATAGCCAAAGGGGAACTGCACTACATCATTGTAGGAAAGTCCCGTCAGATTTTCTCCTTCACGGGTAGTGTAATCGTAGCTTTCACGGGTTTCGTAATAACGATATCCCACATAAATGCCTTCCTGATACTCTACAAGGTAGGCAGGATGACTTTCGAAGTTTTTGAAGCAGTCATTAGAGTTGGTATACTCAAAGGTATCAAAGTTGTAGTAAGAAGGGGTCGTTTCTACTGCATAAGGGTAGATATCCGGCAGACGGCCAGAGGGGTTGACTGCACCCGTCAGAATGTTGACAATTCCAATCGTGCCCACATCACCGGGATCACCGATCCAGAGGGCTGCATCAACGCCTTCATCATTCAGGAAGCCCAGTTCCATAGCATTGCCTGAATTGATCAGAACGATAACATTATCAAATGTCGCTTCTGCCTGTTCCAGCAAAGACTGTTCCGCGCTGTTCAGTTCCAGATAATGCTTGCTCTGATCCGGTGCATACGAGGTATTTTCAGCCATCGAAGTGGGCAAGTCATTGCCTTCACCGCCCTTGCGGGAGAACACGACCACAGCAGTATCCGAAAAATCCTTCATTGCTTCAAATGAGCAGTCTCCAGTATACTGGTACTCCACACCCATGTCCTTAGCCAATTCCTCGGTTGCAGGCAGTTCCGGGATGGAAAAATCAACAGAGAATGTATTTCCGCCTTCGTTGTTTTTGGGGCTGTAGAGATTGACCAGATTTTGATTCACTTCAAAACCTGCATCCGTAAAGGCTTTTACAAAATCTGTCCGGTTTGCAGTGTAGCTGCTGCCACCGGAACCCGTACCGCCATAAACCGGATTTGCGGAAGCATAGCCCAGAAGATTGATTTTTCGGTTTGTTCCTGCCAACGGCAGAGCGCCGTCATTTTTCAGAAGGACTGCGCCTTCCTCCTCGATTTTCTGAGCCACTGACAAACCATTTGCATAAGATGTTTTTTGCAATTCCGGGTCTCCATTCTGGCCAGGGAATGCCTTGTCCAGAGAACTAGGAAACACACCAAACATTGCTACATCTGCCACTATTCCAACTGCCAGTAAGAGTGCTGTAACAGATGTCAGCAACTTTGTGGGCTTTTTGCTGTTCGGATCTCGCTTCATTGTGTTGTCTCCTCCATATTCTTTTATATTTTTTGGGCCGTACCCAACTGTGACCCATTATAACGGATATTTGCGCATCGTTATCATCTTTTGCACAATCTGTCGTTTTGGATACACAGTTTGCAGAAGTTACAATAATGTTTCAAATTTTATTGTGCTAATACACAAATATCACCGCATTGCATTTGTGCACCCTGCCAGACAACAAAAAACGGCAGGGGATACCTGCCGTAAAAATTCATTTGTTTTTTGACAGCGGAAATAAGATCCGCAGGGTGCACCAGTTGTTTTCCCAGTGCAGCGTCATGCTGCCGCCGTGCTGCTGGGCGGTGGTGCGGACGCTTTTCAGGTCCGACCCCTGCTTTGGCAGGCCGTCCGCATCCAGTGCCGGGGCAGTCTCTGTATAGTGCTCGAACCGCAGCATGGCAAAGCCGCCCTGACTGTACACCGCCACCTTGATGAGCCGCTTTTCGGGGTCCGGCTCGGCACGGACGGCGGCAATGGCGTTGTCCAGCGCCACGCCCACGATGGTGCACAGCTCCCGGATGGTGAGAAAGCCCAGCATCCTGCCGTCCGCTACGCTGGTGATGGTGATATTCTCCTGCTGGCACTCCATCGTCTTGGCAGTGAGCAGGGTATCCAGCACCGGGTTGCCAGTCTTGTTCTCGGCCTCGTACTGGCGGATGTTCTGCTCCATGGCGGCAATGGCGGCGTTCTGCTTGGTCTGGTCCTGCTCCTCCCGGATGCGGGCAAGCTGGACTTTCAGCTCATGGTACCGCCGGTTGATAAGGTTGATGCCCTCCTTGCTGCGCTTGTACTGCTCGTACTGGCGGTGCAGCACCTCATCCATGGCGGCAAGCTCGCCGTGCAAAGCGTTCTCCCGCAGCTGCTCGTGCTGCACGGTCAGGATCAACACGCCGGAAAAATCCACCAGTGTGCGGATGGAAAAGATGCTCATGTTGATCTCGCTGCCCGGCAAAAAGCCCAGATTGCTCACCGCAAAGGCGGTCAGCGCCAGCATGACCGCCGTCAGGGCGGCGCTGCCGCTGATCTCCAGATGCCCGGCAGGCTGGGGTCTGATGTGCAGCAGATAGCTCATCCCCCCGAACAGCGCCCCGTACACCAGCGCCAGCAGCAGCAAAGACAGCGGCTCCCACGGGCTGCGGGCGGGCCAGAGGGCGCAGTGCAGCTGCCACTCCACGCTGGCGGCAAGCTCTGCCAGAATAAACGCCCGGGCGCAGTGATACCCGGCCTCCAGCAGGGTGATGCTCCACACACCCCATAAATATAAGTAGGAAAGCCCGATGGCCGTCACCATGCAGGGGATCCAAAACCCGCCGGGCACGTTGCCGGTCAGCCCCAGAAAGGCCGACAGCACCGCCGCCCACAGCAGGGTGACACCCACGGTAACTGCCTTGGAAAAGCGGGGTGCAAGCGCCGGTGTGACCAGCAGCACCGCCAGACACTCGGCAAGGGCGGTGTACAGCCGGGGGATATCCGGCAGCGCGGTCATGAGCCCTCACCTCCGATGTAATCGGTCAGGGCGGCAAGAAAGGCCTTGCGCTTGGGGCGGCTGACCTGCAGCTCGCAGGGGCCCACCTGTACGGTGCTCTGCCGCAGCTCCCGCACCTGTGCCAGATTGACAAGATAGCCGCTGTTGCACCGGGCAAAGGGGCAGTCTGCCAGCTTTTCCTCAAAGGTCTTGAGGGCGCCGGGGGCAGAAAAATCGCCCTCGTCGGTGTAAAAGTGCACCCGATGCCCCTCGCTTTCCAAGTAATAGATGCTGGCGGTGTCCAGCCGCCGCAGTCCGCCCTCCACCGGCACGGTCAGGTAGTGCTTTGCCCGCTTTTCCAGCCGGGAAACGGCCTTGAGCAGCTGCTGTGAAAAGGCAAAGTAGGGCACCGGCTTCAGCACATAGTCCAGCGCTCCCACCGAGTAGCCCCGGATGGCATACTGCGCCATATTGGTGATGAAGATCAGGATGACATCTGCATCCCTCTGCCGGATGCGCTCTGCCGTGGTCATGCCGTCCAGATGCTTCATCTCCACATCCAGAAAAATAATATCGTAGACCGCGCGGTAGTTGTCCAGAATGTCCACCCCGTCCGCAAAGACCGACACTTCAAATTCTGTCCCGTACTGCCGGGTATACCGCCGGACATACTCCTGCAATACCCCCTGTACCTCCGCGTCATCCTCTACGATCGCCACCCGGATCATGACCGCACCTCCCTTACCATACCTTTGTGGAACTGTTACGGCTCCATTATAGCGCAGTCACGGCAGGTTTGCCAAGGGGCATCCGCACAAAGGGCAGGGCAGCCCACAGGCCGCCCTGCCCTTTATATTGAAGTTTCTTTCGGTTACGCCCAGTTCATCCGGCCATAGCGGGTGGTCAACTGGGTCTTTTTCAGCCGCCAGCCAGACCATCAACCACATTGAGAACCCGAACCTTCTGGCCACAAAGATCATTGTGCCGCATAAGCTCATCCCCCGGGAGAGCTGCTGCCCGCCGGAGGAGCGGCACTGAGCAAGTGCTTTTTCAGCAATACCGTGTCCGCTTCCGGGAGCTGCCGCGCAGCGCTTGATATACTGCCCCCATGCCAAAAAGGCACAAAAGAATGCCCGCCCACCTGTGGAAAACCACGGTGGGCGGGCATTTTGCGTTTTATTGTTCCTGCCGCTGTAAAAACATTCAGAGGGCGGCGGTCTGGGGTACCAGCCGGAAGAGCATCACGGGCAGCTCGCTGTTTACAAAATCCAGCGTAAGGATGATCTTTCCGCGCTTTGTTTCAAAAGGCATCTCCGTCTGTGTGCCGTCCGGGGCAATGCGCACAAGCGTTTTGCCTTCCAGCAATCCGGCGGGCAGCGCGAGCCTTACCCGACCGGTGGGCTGCGTCAGGCTGCCTGCGGTCTCAAATGCCACACTCAGGTATTCCCCATTCGTCCGTGCGGTCACATCCTCCGCAGAAAGGCTGCCGCTGAGCGGCCATGCCGTTGCGGCTTCGATCATTTCCAGCCGCGCGGCGTTTTCTGCCTGCCCGCACACGGGGCAGAAGGTCAGCGTTTCGCCTTCCGCAGTGCGGAAAGTAAACTTCCGGCAATCAGTGCTGCCAGTGTGCGCGCAGCCCTGCCGCAGACAATCGGCGCTCTGAGAGCCGGTTCCGTTCGGAGACCATGCACCGAACTGATGCCCCAGCTTATCGGTCGGGTCTGCGGTGTAGCTGTCGTTGCAGCGGGAGCAGGTAAAAACGGTGTAGCCGTCTGCTTCACAGGTGGGGGCTACGGTAACAGCCTGATAATCATGGTTCAGCGCGGGCAGTTCCGCATAGGTGGTATAGTCACAACGGGAACAGGTTTTGTAAGCATTCCAGCCGATTTCCGTGCAGGTGGGAGCTTGCGCGTCGTGATTCACCAGATCATGATTCAGTGCGGGCAGCTCCGCATAGGTGGTATAGTCACAACGAGAGCAGGTTTTGTAAGCATCCCAGCCAATTTCCGTACAGGTAGGGGCTTTTGCGTTGTGATTCACCAGAGCATGGTTCAGTGCGGGCTGCTCCGCGTAGGTGGTATAGTCGCAGCGGGAGCAGGTTTCGTAAGCGTTCCAGCCCTTTTCCGTACAGGTAGGGGCTTTTGCTGCGTGCTGCACAAAATCATGGTTCAGTGCGGGCAGCTCCGCATAGGTGGTATGGTCGCAGCGGGAGCAGGTTTCGTAAGCATCCCAGCCGGGTTTCGTACAGGTGGGGGCTTGCGCTTCGTGCTGCACCAGATCATGGTTCAGTGCGGGCAGCAACGGAGTGGCGGAATAGTCGCAGCGGGAGCAGGTTTCGTAAGCCCAGCCCATTTGCGTACAGGTGGGGGCTTTTATCACGCGCTGCCTCAGATCATGGTTCAGCGCGGGCCGCTCCACATAGGTGGTATAGTCACAACGAGAGCAGGTTTCGTAAGCATCACAGCCGGGTTCCGTACAAGTTGGGTCTTTTGCTTTGTAGTATACCAAATAATGTTTCAGTGCGGGCAGCACCTGATAGGTGTTATAGTCGCAGTTTTTGCAGGTGTCGTAGGCGTTCCAGCCGGGTTCCGTACAGGTGGGAGCTTTTGCTGCGTGATGCTCCAGATCATGCTGTGCAGGCAACTCCACATAGGTGGTATAGTCGCAGCGAGAGCAGGCTTCGTAAGCATCCCAGCCGATTTCCGTACAGGTGGGGGCTTTTGCTGCGTGCTGCACCAAATTATGGTTCAGCGCGGGCAGCTCTTTGCGGGTAGTATAGTCGCAGCGAGAGCAGGCTTCGTAAGCATCCCAGCCGATTTCCGTACAGGTAGGGGCTTTTGCTGCGTGTTGCTTCAAGTCATGTTTCAGTGCGGGCAGCTCTTTGCGAGTGGTATAGTTGCAGCCGAAGCGGGAGCAGGTGTCGTAAGCGTCCCAGCCGATTTCCGTACAGGTGGGGGCTTTTGCTGCGTGCTGCACCAAGTCGTGACCGCCGTAGTAACTCCCTCCGCAAGCGGCGCACACTCCCGGACTGGTGCAGGTCGCGTAGCCGCCGCTGCAGCTTGCGGTACCATTTAAGCCGCAGCGCAAGCAAATGATGCGGTGCGTGCCGTTGCCAAGGGAGGAGTTCGCCGGAGTTATCCATTTGTGACCGGGAATATCGTATTCCGCGCCGCAATCTTCACAGATTTTGCCCTCGGTGCAGGTGGGACCTTGGGTACCGCCGGTATGTACCTGTAAATACGAAACATTGCCATCGTTGTGGCAGTTCGGGCATTCAGTTACATAAACCCTATGACTGTTCGAATCATATTTTTCGTATCCGAGGATCTCACGTGTCTCCATACTCCCACAGCGGGCGCAGCGTCTCTGGACTGTTTCTGCCGCTTTAACGTTTAACACGGTCCCCGGTATCAGGCACACCATTGCCAGCACCGTCAAACACCAGATCAGCCATTTTTTCATGTTACTCCCTCCTTGTCATCAAACCTTGTTATCCTTTCAGATCAAACTGCACGGACAGCGATGCAAGCACGGCATCTACCACCTTCCGCGCCTGGGCAAGCATATCGATCTCCGCCACAAAAGCGATGACCTGCTCGCGCTCCTGCGCGGGGACCTGCAGCGCGCTCAGGCTCATGCTCAGGAACCGCCGTATTTTGCGCTCCAGCGTAAAGTAGGGGTCGCACCGCCGTGCCATGTAGCCGCGCATCATGCCAGCCGTGCCCAGCTCCATCTCGTAGAAATCACACTCGGCACACCCGGGCAGATACGCGCTGAACGCCGCCTGCAGCTCTGCCGTGGTACTGCGGTGGATGATCTCCGCCGTGGCGGGGAAGGTGTACGCTTCCACATAGATATCCCGCAGGTTCTCGCTCAGCTCGCTCAGCGCCAGCTGCAAAGCCATTTCCACCGCGTAGAGGTACACCGGCGAGGGGGCGTTTGCCGCCAGCGGCCTTACCGCGCCGAACTGCCTGCTGAACATCATGCCGATCAGCTCGGTCAGCACACCGTCCTTTGTGCGGAAAATATTCTGGAACGACCCGGCAGAAACATCTGCTTCCTTTAAAATTTCTGCCACCTTGGTGTTCGTGTAGCCTTTTTCCAGAAAAAGCCGGACACAGGCGGTCAGTATCCGCCGTTTTGCTTCTTTGCTGTCGTATCTGCGCGCCATTGGAAATCATCCTTTTCTATAATTGGTTTCTAACCCAATTATATATTGATTTGAAAATCGAGTCAAGTAAACTTTTCAGGGCGTATTTTGGGCAGTTTGACGAGGGAGAGCTTTCTGCGGGTGCGCATCCGGGCAAAACAAAGCGCAATGGACCTTGCTGTTATCCGCTGCCGCAGCCAGACAGTTCGCGGCAGCAAAAAAGAGGCCACCGATCGGGGTGACCTCTTTTCAGCGTATTTTCAGCGTAAAGCCCGCAGCAGCCCGTAGGCAGCCAGCAGACACAAGGGGATGCCGACGCACCATGTCGATGACCAGAATTCAGAATCAAATCCGCATAGCCCAGCGGGTCATTGTAGATGAGATAATCCAGTTCTGACCTCTGCGCCATGGTCACATCCAACGCATCCTCGACCCCGGTGCAGCGGGCAGAGCTGGACTGGCTGCTCTACAATAAGCCCTCGGAGTACGCTCAGCTTGTGCTGAGAGGGGAGATGGAGCGTTATCTGTCGCTTGGCTGCGGCCACGGCAGACCGGAAGATTAAGCCCCTATAAAGAACACGATGCCCACCGACCTATGGTTTTCGCCATAAGCTGGTGGGTATCTGTTGTTCTGGTTTATAATTCACTGATGGTTGCAGTAATGGGCTGCATGAGGATTCGCCTGACCGGGTTATATACTGCCAGCACCACAGCCGCCAGCACGACTACGACAATCACGGCAAGACAGCCCCACGGCATCTGCCACGCTGCACCGAAATAATGGGTGATGAGCAGGATATACAGCTTCCGATTCAGCACAAGACCCAGCGCAATGCCCACCACAAGGCCGGACACCGCATAGGTGCCAGCTTCGGCAGAGACCATGCGTTTCAGCTGTGCATCATCCATCCCGATGGCACGCAGGATGCCATACTGCTTCATTCGTGCCGACACGCTCATGGAAATGCTGTTGACGATGTTCAGAATGGTGATTCCTGCAATCACGATGAGAAACGCATAGACCACCAGATGGAACGCCCAGTAGGTGCTTTGTATCATCCGATTTCCTTCGATTCGGTTGGAAAAAACAACCTGCTTGTTTAACGTGTCGCTCAGCAGGGTGTGTATTTGTGCAATGGCTGCGTCTGCTGTGGTATCTTTTAATTGAATATCGATCACCGCATAGCGGTTTTGCCCGGTCAGCTGATGGAAGGTTTCTTCGGTGCAGATAACAATCGGGGAATCGGTACTACTGAACGGGCTGTCGTTCAATACACCCACGACTGTGAGCTTTGCATCCTCCAGCTGAATGGTATCACCCACGGTCAGGGAATTGCTTTTGTCGAATACCGTCAGCACAGGGTATGTGCCATCCTCCGGCTCCTGTGGAAGGGTTCCGCCAATCAGGTCTTTTTTCGCCCAGCCAAACTGTATCGTATCGTATGAAATCAGGTCGATGGACCCCTGTTTTCCCTGATATTCCGCCGGGAACGGGCAATACATCCGCCCGAATGCGTGTTTGACTTCCGGCAGAGCTTCCAGCTGCTCCACCAGCACCGGGTCAAGGACATTTTGCCCGGATGTTTCACCCACCGATAAGTCCGGCGCGTAGGGCTGCAACGGATTCAGCGCAAATCCAACCCATCGAAGCAAAACCGAAAAGCTCAAAAACAGGAGAATGCTTAACGCAAAGGAACCTGTCATCAGAAGCAAGTTCTTTTTGGACGAGGTTGCATGGCTCACGCCCAAAGAAAGCTCTGCACGACTTCCAAACAACCGAGCATGACACGGAGAAGCCGCTGCATTTTCCACCGCATTCCCGGTTGCCGCTGTGATCGGAGAAGCTTTTGCCGCCCGCCGTGCCGGAGAAGATGCCGCGAACCAAACCGTGACTAGTCCCAATACCATTCCGCAAACAATGCCGACCGGGCTTATTCCGAACACCGGCAAAGAGCTGAATTCATCGCCAATAAATCCACGCAGAAAGGCACACAATCCCCATGTGGAAACGATTCCCAGCACACACCCTGCTGGAACAGCAGTTTTACACCAGAAAAGGGCTTCCAGCCGGACAAGCGTCCGAACCTGATTTTTTCCTGCCCCAAGACAACGCAGCATTCCATAATAGCTGGTACGCTGAGCCACATTGCTGTTGATGCTGCCTGTGATCATAAAAGTTCCGGCAAGGACGACCATGCCAGCCAACACAGCCGCTACCGCATATAAGCCTACAATATAATCGTTGTTGCTGCTTGCGTTCAACGCCATCAGGTAAGTATTTTCGGAGATTTTTTCTTCTGAAATTCCGTACTTGTTTTCGATGTTCACAATGGACTGCCGCAAATTGGTACGTGGCTTGAACTGGATGAAATACTGTGTTTCAAAGGATTCTTCTACCTGTGCGGCAATCTGAGAAAATGTACTGCGGTTCATCACCAGCACAACAGCATCATACTGGTTCGTATCGGAGGTATCCTCATTGAAACCTGCGACAGTAAGCGAAATGGTCTGTCCATCCGGGAGCGTCAGCGGAATCGCTGTACCGACCGTAACATCCAGCCAATCCCGGATGTTTGCTGTCACGAGCACTTCGCCATCCGCCGGGGCAGTGCTACACTGCATTCCCGGAAAGATTTGAAGGATTGCATCATCTGCTCCTACCAGTGCGGCACGTTTATCTCCGGCAAAGTAGTTTTCCGTAAGGGAAGCGTTGATGTCGCTATACGCCGAAAATGCAGCAACATCCTCCTGTGCGGCAAGCTCTGCGGCTGTTTCAGGGGAGATGTCCTTTACCATGATATGCCAGTTTCCGTTTTTGTTCAGCTGGTTTGAGGTTTCCATCCGAATCGCCATATCTGCCATACTGAACACCGCCGTGACCAGAAACACCGCAAGGACGATGCACAAAATCGTCATGCGGTTCTGCCGTCTGCGTACCTTGGCAGAAATCGGGATCAGGCTCAGATAGCTTTTCATTTCTGTGCTGCTCATTCCCGGCACCTCCCAAAATCGGTCAGACAGCCGTCCGATACCTGCAGCACCCGGTCTGCCGTCTGCGCAATGCTGCGGTTGTGGGTGATCATCAGGATGGTCTGCTCGTATTTCCGGGATGTTTCTTTTAGCAGAGCAATGACCTCGCTGGTGTTCTGGGTGTCCAGATTGCCGGTCGGCTCATCCGCCAAAATCAGGGAAGGGCGGGTCATCAGGGCGCGGCCAATGGCTACCCGCTGCTGCTGCCCACCGGAAAGCTGGCTTGGCAGATGCTTCCGACGGTCTTTCAGATTCAGCACGGTCAGCAGTTCTTCCAGATATGCCCTGTCCGGCTTTTGGTAGTCCAGCAGCACCGGGAACAGGATGTTCTGTTCTACGGTCAGTTCCGGGATGAGGTTGAATGCCTGAAAGATAAAACCGATATTGCGGCGGCGGAAAATCGTCAGCTCCCGGTCTTTCATGGCAAAAACATCCTTGCCATCAATCAGCACCTTGCCGGAAGTCGGCGTATCCAGTCCGCCAATCAGGTTGAGCAGGGTGCTTTTGCCGGAGCCGGATTCGCCAACGACCGCCACATATTCGCCTTTCGGCACTGAAAAGCTAACATCTTTCAGCGCATGGACAGCAGTTTCTCCGCTGCCGTAGGTCTTGCAGAGATGGTTGACTTCTAATAGTTCCATAGTGTATCCCTCACTTTGCAGGTTCCTTCGATTCAGACGGATTATCTCTGTCTGTGCAGAAAAGGATAACACGTCAACCCTACTGCAAGCCTACACGCAGCCTACAATTTTGTAGGAATCGGAAAATTCAGAGTAAAGGTCGTGCCCTTTCCCAGCTCGCTGTCTACTTCAATGGTGCCGTGATGGGCTTCCACAACGGCTTTTGCCAGCGGCAGACCCAACCCGATGCCCTGTGTATCCTGTGAAAAGCGGCTGCGATAAAACCGTTTGAAGATATGGTACAAATCTTCCGGGTGGATGCCGCTGCCGTTGTCGCGCACTTTGATCTGAACCATGGACGGCAGTGCATTCCACTCTACCTGAATCGTATCTCCGCTCTTTGTGTGGTCAAGGGCATTCTTTACAAGATTGTCCACAGCTTCCTGCATCCAGTCACGGTCGCACCAAAGTGTAACCGCCTCTGAGCCGGACAGAACAAGCTTTTTCTGTTCCTGCTTGGTACGATAGTGATACTGCCGCGCGATGTCCTGCACCATTTCAGCAACATTTTCGTTTTTCTTCTCCAAGACGACCGAACCGGCATCCAGCCGGGTGATTTTGAGCAGATTCTGCACCAGCGTTTCGATGCGGTCCAACTCCTGTTCGGACAGGTCTGCAAACTCTTTGACCTCCGACGGCGAAACAGCTTCGTCCTGAAGCAGACCGTTGTAGATATTCAACGCCGCCAGCGGTGTTTTGAGCTGGTGCGAAATATCTGCAATGGTATTTTTCAAAAAACGCTTCTCCCGTTGCTCGTTGTCTGCGTGTGCGCTCAGAACTGCCGCCAATGCATTAACGGAGTGAAACAGACGGTAAAATTCTCCCTCCCGGTCGCAGTCCAGTCGTGCATCCGGGTTGCCATCCAGACAGCTTTGGATTTGCTGGACTGCCTGTTCCAGAAGCGCGCTCTGCCTTTGGAAATAGCGAAAAAGCACGCCCCAGAGACAGCCGCCCAGAAGCAGAAAAACCAACAGTAACCCGAAAGAGAATGCGTGCGTCGTATGCCATACGATGCCCTGCGTAAGAGCCAATGCCACCGCCCAGACCGCCAGCACTGTCCGGAACAAAATCCGGATTTCCCGGTTTGCGAATACTTTCATACGGCACCTTTACCCATTCCATTTATAGCCCATGCCGCGGACAGTCAGCAGCATCTGCGGTTTGCCGGGGTCGTCCTCAATCTTCATCCGCAGCCGCCGGATGTACACTGTTAAGGCACTGCTGTCAATGTAATCCCCATCGCAGTCCCACAGTGCATCCAGAATTTGTTCCTTGGATAGCACGGCATTCGGATGCTGCATAAAGAAGCAGAGCAGCTTGTACTCTGCGCCGGTCAGTTCCAGCAAGACTCCGTTTTTGTATGCCTGCCCCTGCAACAGCCGGACGGTGATGCTGCCCGATTCCAGTACGGGTTCTCCTGCGCTGGACGCATTTGCACGGCGAAGCAGTGCATTGACCCGCGACAACAGGACACCCAGCTTGAACGGCTTGGTCAGGTAATCATCCCCGCCCAGTTCCAGTCCCATGATGATATTCATTTCCTCATCCGAAGCGGTCAGGAACAGAATCGGCACGTTGGATGTGCGCCGCACCTTCTGGCAGAAATCGAAGCCAGAGCCATCCGGCAGGGAAACATCCAGCACCAGCAGGTCATATTTTCTGTCTGACCACAGCGCCTCGGCTTCTGCCAGCGTCCGGGCTGTATCCAGTGCAAAGCCCTGTTTCTTGAATGCAAAAGTCAGCCCACTGATCAGGCTCAGATCATCTTCCAAAAGGAACAGTTTTCTCATGATTCCCTCTCTTTTCTGCGTTTTGTGTGTCCTACAGGTTCAAAAGCATTATAAGTTTTTTCTGCGAACATTACAATGTGCGAAACGGAAATTGTTTCTTGCCGTGTGTTAAATATAAGTCCTACTATCAC
>ERZ773165.1012-NODE-1012-length-18687-cov-32.125054_pt1 | contig 18687 bp, 15 predicted proteins | sample MGYA00581003_ERZ773165 | MGnify/ENA primary metagenome ERZ773165 (study PRJEB29015, sample SAMEA2737817) | human gut metagenome | biome: human gut; feature: human-associated habitat; material: faeces | place: China | collected 2012 ... | reverse complement strand
TCTAAAAAAAGGCGGCGAAGCCGCCACGAGAGCCCTGAACCTTGAACCCTGAACCGAATGAAAGCAAAAAGGGGCTGTGAAGAAATGCGGATTCATTTCTTCACAGCTCCTTTTTTATTTCCGTCCCTTCCACGCAAGGACCCAGGATAGGACAAAAGCCACGGCGAGCATGGCAGAAAAGAGGTGAAGCGTCGCTGCATAGCCCCCCGTCGTTTCCTTCATGAAAGAAAGGAGAAGCGGGCCGGCGACCCCTGCCATGCCCCAGGCGGTCAGGATGGAGCCGTGAATAGAGGCGAGCTGCTTCACACCGAAGAGATCGGAGAGGAAGGCAGGCATGCAGGAGAAGCCGCCGCCGTAGCAGGAGATCACGGCGAGTACCAGTATCTCGAAGAAAAGCGCATCACTGACATGGGCAAGTGCATAAAAAGCGAAGACCTCGAACGCAAAGAAGATCATGTAGGTCACGCCGCGGCCGATCCAGTCAGAGACGGATGCCCAAAGGATACGTCCCGCGCCATTCACGATGCCGATGATACCGACAAGGGAGGCTGCCTCGGCCGCACTCATGCCGATGATCTCCTGCGCCATGGGCGAAGCCACGGCAAGAAGACCGATGCCGCAGGTGATATTCGTGAAGAAGATCCACCACAACACATACCATTTCCATGTGTGCATGGCCTCTTTGCGCGTGAGACCTTTGGCCTGAGCTGTCTTTTCCCCATCCTTTCGGATCTCTTCCTCAAGCACCTCTTCCAAAAGCATCGGGATCTCGCCCTTCCTCGGCGGCCGGATGTAGGAGGCGGAAAGGATCATGACCAGCGCATAGGCAGCGGCAAGGATGAGGAAATTTTCCGTGAGCCCGAAGTGATCGACGAGATAGCGCATGGCCGGGCCTGCGATGAGCGATGCGAAGCCGAACCCCATGATGGCCAGCCCCGTCGCAAAGCCGCGATGCCGGGGAAACCATTTCACAAGCGTAGAGACAGGCGTGATATAGCCCGTGCCAAGACCAATGCCCCCGATGGCTCCGTAGAAGAGATAGAGCAGGAAAGCGGACTGACAGTGAACCGCCGCCGCTGTCCCAAGGAGACCCGTACTGAAAAAGACGGCAGAGACCATCCCGCTCCGGGACGGCCCCAGCCGCTCGACCAGAGGGCCTAAGAAGCCTGCCGAAAGCCCCAGAAACAGGATCGCGATCGAGAAGGCCCAGGTAGTCGCGGATAGCGAGAGCCCCATCGTCTCCATCACAGGGCGCGTCAGGACGCTCCATGCATACACACTTCCGATAGACATGTGGATCCCCACGGCCGCCAGGGCAGTGAGCCAGCGATTTCTTTTCATCAAAAAATCCCTCCATTATTGAAATGAAGGGAAATCCGCACGCTCCCGTCTCTGCGATGCCATTTAGCAGGCATCGCAGGGAAACGAAAACCGCCTGAGCAGATTTCCCTGCCCAGACGGTCGGCTTTTTCATGAGGCCCGCAGTCCACGTGGTTCATTCCACCTATTTCCGTCAGTTCCGCGGCTCATCTATATTGTATATCTAGCCTAGCATGGATACGAGAGATTGTCAATGGCCCGCATCCCCCCCAAAAACATTTTCTCCCTCCGATCAAGAGGCGCGCACGGGACATCCCTTGCCAATGCCATTTTCCAGTTTCTTATTTTTTAATGAAAACCGCCCTCCAGATCTTCATCATCCTCCATGCATCATATGCATGGGATACCTGCTTTTTCCGTATTTCGTTTGCTAATTACGCAATATAAATTGTACGGTATGATATTATTTATATGTCATAATGCCTAATTTTATCGGAAAATTCGCAGATTCTCCGTATCCCCATACCCCCTATGGGTATCTTCACATGTTTCATTTAATATTTATTGTCATGTATAAATATTTGTACTAATTATTTGTTTACCTATTATAATTTATATGATATAATCTGTAAGAAGTGATAAGGAACTGCTAAACAATAAGAATACGACCTCATGTTCTGCCGCTTCTACCTTATTCTTTTTAAAGAGTAACCTGGGAAACCACTCTTCATCTGTTATCATTAAGCCGACAAGGTCCCCTTCCCGACCTTGTTTTTTGATGCCTTTTTTCAAGAGCCATCGAAAGTGACGGGTTTGTAAGAACCAGCAAAGAGCTCTCTCCTCGCCGCCGCGTGAGACAGCGAAAAACGGCTCTACCGTCACATCGGCAGGGGAAAGATACAGATGATAAAATCCCAGTCTTTATACCATTTTATATTATCAAGAAATTGGAGATGATGAGTTTGTCAATGAAGCAGCTTGGGATGCGATTGGGCGAGATGGTTCTCGTCTTGATCGGCATCAGCTTCATTACCTTCTGTCTGATCATGCTCGCTCCGGGTGACCCCGTCAGGCAGATGATCGCCGGTAATGAAGATATTATTGTTAGTCAGGTAGAGATCGACGCACTCCGCCATGAACTGGGTCTGGATAAGCCGTTCCTTCTGCAGTACCTGGACTGGCTCGGCAGAGTCGTGCAGGGTAATTTTGGTTTCTCCTTCATGATGAAGAAGCCGGTCATTGATGCAGTCATGGAAGCCCTCCCTGCATCCGTCATTCTGGCGCTGGCCTCCTCCCTCTTCATGCTTGTCTTCTCCATTCCGCTCGGCATTTATACCGCTGTCAAGCAGAATACCTGGTTTGACTACCTCGTCCGCGGCTGCACCTTTGCTGGTGTCTCTGTCCCGAACTTCTGGATGGGCCTCATGCTCCTTTGGATCTTCGCACTGAAGCTTTCCCTCTTCCCGATCGTCGGTGGTTCGATTTCGCTGGAAAATCTGATCCTTCCGATGTGCACTCTGGGCATCGTCATGGCATCGAAATACACCCGTCAGGTCCGTGCCACGGTGCTCGAAGAACTGCATCAGGACTACGTCATGGGCGCACGTGCCCGCGGCCTCTCGGAAAGCCACATCCTCTGGCGTGAAGTCCTGCCGAATGCCCTCCTCCCGCTGGTCACCCTCTTCGGTCTGGCCTTCGGCTCTCTTCTGGGCGGTGCCGCTGTCGTAGAAATCGTATTTTCCTGGCCGGGTCTGGGCTACATGGTCGTACAGGCCATCACCTACCGTGACTTCCAGACCGTACAGGCCATCGTTCTCTGGATCGCTTTCATGTACATGATGATCAACCTCATCGTCGACCTGTCCTACAACCGTCTCGATCCAAGACTCAGAAAGGGAGGTCACTGATATGGAAAGCTTAGTCAAAGGCTTCAAAGAAAATAAAGCCTTCCGCTTCACCTCTCTTCTGGTCGTCCTTCTTCTGGCGATCACACTCCTTGCTCCTGTCATCGCTCCTTATGACCCGCTCTCCGCTGTCATGAAGGATGCGAATCAGGCACCGTCTGCGGCGCATCTCTTCGGTACAGACAAGCTCGGACGTGACGTACTCTCTCGTATCCTCTACGGCGCGAGCTACTCCCTGACCTCCGTCATCGCCCTCGTAGCCTGCATCTTCGTCGTAGGCACCACGATGGGCATCATTTCCGGATACTTCGGCGGCATCGTCGATATCGTCATCATGCGTATCGCCGATATGATGATCTCCTTCCCGGGCGTCATCCTTGCGATCGCCATCGCCGGTATCATGGGCGGCTCCCTCATCAATGCGATGATCGCACTGACTGCGGTCACATGGACCAAGTATGCCCGCCTCTCCCGTTCCATGGTCCTCAAGATCAAGCGCCGTGAATTCGTCGATGCGGCTGTCGTATCCGGCGGTTCCTCAGTGCATATCCTCTGGGTCCACATCCTTCCAAATATTCTCCCGCTCATGGTCATCACCGCGGCTGCTGATATCGGCGCCATGATGATGGAGCTTGCCGGACTCTCCTTCCTCGGCTTCGGCAGCCAGCCGCCGGCTCCGGAATGGGGCCTCATGCTGAATGAAGGCCGTCAGCAGCTCCAGACAGCTCCATGGCTGATGTTCTTCCCGGGTCTCTCCATCTTCATCACCGTCGTCGTCTTCAACCTTTGGGGCGACTCCCTCCGCGATGTCCTTGACCCGAGAAATGAAGGATAAGGTTCAGGGTTCAAGGTGGCGGCTTCGCCGCGAATACATATGAGGCGATGCCCGAAAGTGGTATTTAAGTGACTAGTCACTAGTCATCAATCCCTAATCCCTAGCCACAAGACACTTGTCACTAAGCACTAACTCATGTTTATTCCCATTATTTTTTTATATTATTTACCCGAAAGGAAGCGTACACGATGAAATCTATTTACAAAAAAGGTGCCCTCTTTGCAGCAGCTGCCCTCATGGCTTTTGGTCTTTCCGGCTGCGGCGGTGACTCCGGCAATGCCTCCAAAGGTCCGAAGGACACCCTGACTGTCGGCGTCACGAACTTCGCAGACAGCCTCGAACCGACCGACAACTACTTCGGCTGGCAGGTCATGCGTTACGGCATCGGTGAATGTCTCGTTCACTTCGATGACAAGATGAATGCAGAACCATGGGTCGCTGAAAGCTGGAAAGTCTCTGACGACAAGATGTCCTGGACCTTCAAGATCAAAGACATTAAATTCTCCAACGGCACCCCGGTCACCGGCGAAGCTGTCAAGAAATCCATTGAACGTACCTTCGCAAAAGCACCGCGTGCGAAAGCCATGTTCGAACTCGACCACATCACCGCTGACGGCCAGAACGTCACCATTTACACCAAGAAGCCGGTCGCTACCCTCCCGGGCATGCTGGGCGATCCGCTCTTCATCATCGTCGATGTCGCTTCCGACGGCAAAGTAGACTTTGCAAAACAGGGTCCTGTCTGCACCGGTCCATACATGGTCAAGTCCTTCTCCAAAGCGAAGACCGAACTCGATGCAAACCCGAACTATTACGCAGCTGTTCCATTCAAGCACACCATCGTCAACACCATCGACGATCCGAATACCCGTGCTATGGCTCTGCAGAAGGGTGAGATCGATGTGGCTGTCAACGTAGCACCTGGCGACATGCAGCTCTTCTCTGACCAGAAGAAATTCACCACTTCCACCATTTCCTCCATCCGTGACGTACTCGCCCGCCTCTCCGTGAAAGAAGGCAAGCCTCTCGCTGACAAGAAAGTCCGTCAGGCACTGCTCCAGTCCCTCGACCGCGACACCTACTGCAAGGTCCTCCTGAAAGACACCTTCACCCCAGGCGGCCCGCTCCTTCCGCCGTCCGTTGACTTCGGCTTCGATGAACTCAATAAATCCTACCCGGACAAGACCAATGTAGAAAATGCAAAGAAGCTCCTCGAAGAAGCAGGCTGGAAAGATACCGACGGCGATGGCTATGTCGATAAAGACGGCAAGCCGCTCGAACTCGACTTCATCTTCTACTCCGGCCGTGCAGAACTCCCGCTCTTCGCAGAAGCTACCCAGTCTGACGCTAAGAAAGTCGGCATCAAAGTCAACCTGAAGAACGTCGACTACAACGTCCTCGACGGCATCGGCACCCGCGGCGAATATGACCTCCTGATCTCCAACGTCCTCTCCGAACAGGCAGGCGATCCGGAAGTCTTCATCAACATGTACTGGAAGACCAACACCAACGGCTCCAACCCGCAGAACGGCTCCGGCTACTCCAACCCTGAATACGATGCACTCTCCGATCAGCTGGCTTCCGAATTCGACCCGGCTAAACGTAGAGACATCATCATCAAGATGCAGAAGATCATCCAGGATGACGCTGCGACCCTCGTCTTCGGCTACCCGCAGACCAATATGATCTCCAGCAAAGCCGTAGAACATGCGGATATCAAACCGTGCGACTACTACTGGATCACCAAGGACATCACTCCAGCAAAATAATTTGTTTAGCCAGCAGTTTGCTCTAAGCAGTAGGCGGCCCGCCATTTGCGGTTTGCTGCCTACTGCTTACTGCTTACTATTTTTACAAGGAGACTTTCATGCTATTAGAAGTCAAAAACCTGGGAATTGCCTACGGCGACAAGCCCCCCATCGTTCAGGGCGTCACATTCAACCTGGATGAGGGCGAGATCCTTGCCATCGTCGGCGAATCCGGCTCAGGGAAAACCACTGTCATCCGTGCTATCCAGCACGTCCTGCCCGGCGGCGGTCATATAGCGGAAGGTCAGGTCATTCTTGAAGGCGAAGATACCCAGAAGCAGACTCCTGAAATGCATCGCGCACTCTGTGGCACAGACGTCTCCATGATTTTCCAAGACAGCGGCGCTATGATGAATCCAATCCGCACCATTGGCACCGAATTCCGTGAATTCCTCGCCGTCCATGGCATCCAGGACGACAAGGAAGCCCATGACCTGATGATTTCCATGATCGAAATGGTGCGCCTTCCCAACCCGGAGCACATCCTGAAATGCTACCCCTACGAGCTTTCCGGCGGTATGCGCCAGCGCGTCGGCATCGCTATGGCGATGGCCATGAAGCCTAAGCTCCTTTTGGCCGATGAACCGACCTCCGCTCTGGACGTCACAAACCAGGCCATCATCGTCAAAGAAATGATGAATGTCCGTGACAAGATGAATACCGCTATCATCATCGTCACCCACAACATGGGCGTATCCTGCTACATGGCGGACTACATCATGGTCATGAAGAAAGGCCGCGTCGTCGAATACGGCAAGGCTGAAGATGTTATTTATCACCCGAAGGAAGAATACACCCGTATGCTCCTTGCGGCTGTTCCGAAGATGGGAGGCGAAGACGCATGAAAAACTACGGAGAAGAAATCCTCCAGATGGTCGATATCTGCAAGGTCTTCGACCTCGGTGACGGTAAGAAGCTCCATGCCGCCGAAAACGTCAATGTCACCATTCACAAAGGGGAGACCGTCGGTATCGTCGGGGAATCCGGCTCCGGCAAGTCCACCCTTGCCAAGATGCTGACCCGTCTTTACCCCATGACCAGCGGGAAAATCATTTTCCACGGCAAAGACATCACGGATCTCAAAGGCGAAGCCCTCCGCCAGCACCGCAAATCCATCCAGATGGTCTTTCAGGACCCCTCCACCGCCTTCAATCCGAAGCAGCGCGTCAAGGAAATCATCTGTGAACCTCTCGAAAACTTCGGCATGATCGATAAGAAGGATGTCGAAGCCAAGGCGAAGGAAATGCTTCGTCTGGTCGATCTTCCCGAAGATTTCGCCGATCGCTATCCGAACAACATGTCCGGCGGCCAGCGCCAGCGTATCGCGATCGCACGTGCTCTGGTCCTCGAGCCGGAGATCATCGTCTGCGACGAAGCCACCTCTGCTCTCGACGTATCCGTCCAGAAGACCGTCCTCGATCTGCTTGATCGTCTGCAGAAAGAGACCCACGTGGCCTACATGTTCATCTGCCATGACCTTGCTCTCGCAAACAGCTTCTGCGACAACATCGTCATCATGCAGCATGGCAAGGTCGTAGAAAAGATCCATGACCTCAGAGAAGCGAAGGATCCATACTCCAAGAAGCTCCTTGCTTCCGTCTTCACCATCGAAGAAGGGAAAAACAAGGTCCTTCCTGACGAGCTCTTCAACTGATCGCATTTGTTCAATAAAAAAACCGCCAGCCTTTCGCCGGCGGTTTTTTGCTGTCTCTCCTAAAAGACTTCAAAAAGGAATGCTCCCCCTATAAAAAGCCGTATCACAGCGTGATCAGCTCCTGTCATGGTAAACATGGCAAATATCTAAAAATTTTATAGCCGTAAATTCTATGTTGGTGTTTGAGTATCAACATGGAATTTGCGGCATTTTGTTATGCCACAAATTTCGCTTTGTATTTCTGAAAACGTTTATTCTTGGTAATCGGGAACTGTTCCGGCTTCTTCGCGTGCAGAGCTACCGCACGAACTTCCATGGGCGTCCTTCCTCCAAATCGTTCCTGAAAACGTTCGTCATTGTAAAAATGGACGTATTTATTCCGCTGCGTGAGCCAACCTCCGCCCCTACGGGGCACCTCCTTCCATAGGAAGGAGGGAGAGCCGTATCCCCGCACCAAAGCCTTTCCCGCGGGGGAAGGAAGCGATGCGAGAATACCGTTTCCCCATACCGTCATTTCGAGCGAAAGCGAGAAATCTTTTTCGTTCACGGTGAAACAGTGTATGCATGCGAACGAAAGCGGAAAGCCTGTCTTTCCACGTATCGAGAGTACGGTGTTTCATGCAAACGGATGAGCGCAGGGATCAAGAAAACCGCAGCAACAAAGATTCCTCGGCTGCGCTCGGGATGACGATACGAGGGGAGGGGTAGCCTCACATAGGCAAGGAGTAGTCTCGCATGGGGAAAGCACCCCTCTGGTGGAGGCGCAGGATAGAGCGTCTCGGAGAGACATCCGCCTATGTAGCGGTGTGAAAGACGATGCGCGGCGATCCTCTCCCGTGTGTCATTTCGAGCGCAGCGAGAAATCTTTTTCGTTTGCGGTCAAGAAGAAACGGGAGAGCATCGGAAAACGGGAAACACGGTACTCCATACGCTTTGAGATCACGTCGTTTCATTCGGGCAGGAAAAAGCGAACGGTTCACGAAAAAGCACCCTCGGCTGTGCTTGGGAGGGCACTATGAGAAAATGCTCCTTACCCATTCCTTTTTATTCCGCTGCGTGAGCCAACCTCCGCCCCTACGGGGCACCTCCTTCCACAGGAAGGAGGGAGAGCCGCATCCCTGCACCAAAGCCTTTCCTGCGTGGGACAGGAAGCGATGCGAGAATACCGTTTCCCCTGTACCGTCATTTCGAGCGAAAGAGAAAAATCTTTTTCGTTGGCGGTCAAGAAGAAACAAGAGAGCATCGGAAAACAGGAAACGCCGTACTTCATACGCTTCGAGATCACGGCGTTTCATTCAGGCAGGAAAAATCCCCTAAAGCAGTTTGGTGATTTACCTTGTCTGCTTTAGGGGGATCCTATCATCGTGACACGGCTTTTTATGGTTTATCCCAGGAATCCTCTGGTCTTCTCCGCTTCTACGACGCGGGAGAGCGCGAGCATGTAGGAGGCGAGACGATAGGTCACATGGTATTTTTCCTTCAATGCGTACACATCCTCATAGGCCTCGCGCATCTTTTTGGCAAGGCGCTCATTGTACTCCTCTTCCGTCCAGTAGTAGCCGGTGCGGTTCTGTACCCATTCGAAATAGGAACCCACGACGCCGCCGACATTGCTCATGACATCTGCGAGGACCTCGATCCCCTTCTCTTCGAAGTAGGCATCGGCTTCCTCCGTGGTTGGGCCATTCGCCCCTTCCAGGATGAGACGGGCTTTCACCTTGCCCATGGTCTTTTCATTCAGCTGGTTCTCCATCGCAGCGACGAAGATGACATCGACATCCTGCGCGAAAAGTTCGCTGTCGGGGATCATGACCGCCCCTTCCTCCGTATAGCCTTTGAGCGAGCGGCCATGGCTGTTCGCATAGGTATACATCGCTTCGATGTCAAGGCCGCTTTCCTTGTGCCACGTACCATTGATATCGCCGATGGTGGTAATCTTAACGCCCTTCCTATGCATGAGGAGAGAGCCGACAGAGCCGACATTGCCGAAGCCCTGTACGACCATGGTGAGATCCTTCATGTCCTTATGATTCTTTTCGCACCATGTTTCCAGCGTAAAGAGCAGACCGCGGCCCGTCGCTTCATTTCTGCCGAGAGAGCCGCCTACGGTGAGAGGCTTGCCGGTGACGACACCGGGATGCCACTTGCCGGAGAGTGCTGCATATTCATCTGCGATCCACGCCATGATCTGACCATTCGTATTCACATCCGGTGCCGGTACGTCCTGATCCGGTCCGATGATGGGGTAGATCTTTCTGATATAGCCGCGTGTCAGACGGGCGAGTTCGCGTGTGGAGAGCTTGTGCGGATCGACCTTGATCCCTCCCTTTGCGCCGCCATAAGGGATATTGCCGATGGCATTCTTGATGGTCATCCACGCTGCGAGGGCTTTGACTTCGTTTTCATCGGATGCGGGATGGAAACGGATGCCGCCCTTTGCTGCGCCTCGTGCGGTGGAGTGCTGTACGCGGTAGCCGGAGAAGACTTCGACATGCCCGTCATCCATCTGTATCGGGATGCTCACGGTGAGCTCGCGCTCCGGATAGCGGACAAATGCGTAGTCGCTCTCCCCGTAGCCAAGCACTTTCGCTGCCTTGTCGAGGATATGAAGCATGTTTTCATAAGGATTGTAGCTTGCCATTTTTGCCTCCAAAAGGAAATTGGTACCTTGTGCATTCTTAAATGCACATGAAAATCCATAGCTCTACTATATCACGTTTCTCGCGCTTTGAGAACATGAGCGCATACATGGATGAGTATTTGGTATAGCAACGCATTCATTATGATAAATTCATCATACAGAAATAAAAGCTGCCGGTTCGCCTCGGCCATGGATACGGGGCGAAAGAAATTCTGCAGGTTCCATGGATTCAGGGTTCAGGGTTCAGGGTTCAGGGTTCAGGGTTCAGGGTTCAGGGTTGTGGTGGCGGCTTCGCCGCGAATATATATGGGGCGATGCCCGAAGGTCTTATGAACTGCCGCTATGCTCGTATCGTCAGCCTTCCCCTCGAGGGGAAGGTGCCCCGAAGGGGCGGATAGGGCACCGGCGGTATGCAAGAGAACGGGCTAATGCGGTAGCAGGTCATCTCGCTTGCGCTCGAAATGACGCTGTGAGAGACTCACCAGTCACTAGTCACTTAAGGATCCTAATCCCTAGCCACTCATCCCTAGCTACTAGTCCCCAGTCACTAGCCACTAACCATCAAAAAAAGGAACCGCTTTCGCGATTCCTTTTTTTATTTCTTGAGTCCGCCGTGAAGTTTCATTTTCCTTTCGCGGCAGGCGGGGCAGTCCCCGCCCCCACCGCAGCATCCACCGCCGCCGATGTTGGCATGATAGATGTGACGGCAGGCAAGAACGAAGAGGATGGCGATCACCGCCACCACAGCATAGACCGCGGGATTCATGGTTATCTCCTTTTTATGAGCCTGCTCATATTTCACAATAACGAAAGCAATGAGTTTTGCTATTTGGTTGCGGATCCAATGGAGAGTGCCTTCGCCGAGATCCTTCGCTTATGCGCAGGATGGCGAGCCTGTCAGCCCAGTCTTACGCCTGCGTACAAGCGCCTTCAGCCGCTGGTTTTCCCTTCGGAGCCGGACGGCAGATGAAGTAGAGAGCAAGGAGGCAGAGGACGATGGCGATGCCCTGAGAGAGGCCGAAGGCAGCGCCGTAGAAGAGCCAGCTGCCCAGATTGTAAGCTACGAAAGCCATGCCATAGCCGAGCACGACCTGGAAGCCGATAGCGATAGCCGCCCATTTGCGGTCGCCCATTTCTCTGGCGATGGTAGCCATAGCGACGACGCATGGCGGGTCAAAGAGGTTCAGGAGCATGTAGGAGAAGGCAGCGATCGGAGTGAACATAGTCGCAATGCCTGCCATGATTTCTTCGTCCTCTGCTTCTGCAGCGACGCCATTCAAGACAGCGAGCGTACTCATTGCATTTTCCTTCGCCATTTCTGCGGAGATGACAGCGACAGCGCCCTTCCAGTCACCGAGGCCGAGTGGCGCAAAGATCCAGGAGATCGCATGACCGAAGGCAGCCATCATGGAGTCTTCGATGTCTTCTACCATTTCCAGACCTGCATTGAATGCGGAGAAGAACCAGATGACGACGCAGACTGCGAAGATGATGGTGCCGGCTTTGATGATGAAGCCGCGCGCTCTTTCCCACATATGGATGAGGACGCCCTTCATGGACGGGAAGTGGTAAGCCGGAAGCTCCATGACGAAAGGAGCCGGATCCCCCGCAAAAGCACCTGTCTTTTTGAGAGCGATGCCTGCGAGAATGATGACCGCAATACCGAGGAAGTACATGGCCGGCGCCATCAGGATGGAGTCCGGGAAGAATACGGAGGTGATCATGGAAATGATGACCGCCTTTGCCGAGCATGGGATGAAGGTGCAGAGCATGATGGTCATGCGGCGGTCACGCACGTCTTCGATGGTGCGGGTCGCCATGACAGCCGGTACACCGCAGCCGCTGCCGACAAGGATCGGGATGAAGGACTTGCCGGAGAGACCGAATTTACGGAAAATGCGGTCCATGATGAAGGCCACGCGCGCCATGTAGCCGGAGTCTTCCAGAAGGGAGAGGAAGAAGAAAATGAGGAGGATCTGCGGCACAAAGCCGAGAACGGTGCCGACACCGCCGATGATGCCGTCTACGACGAGGCTAGACATCCAGTCCGGCGCTTCGATGGACTCCATGAAGCCAGTCGCTGCGTCATTCACGATCTCCCCGAAGAAGGTATCATTCACCCAGTCTGTCGCCCAGCCGCCGACGGTGGTGACAGAGATGAAGTAGACGAGCGTCATGATGAGGAAGAAGATCGGAAGCGCAAGGATGCGGTTCGTGACGATATGGTCGATCTTATCCGAGGTCGTCATGGAGACGCCCTGCTTCTTTTTCTTCATGACACTGTCTATGATCTTGGAAATGTAGCCATAGCGCTGGTTGATGATGATGGACTCGGCATCATCATCGAGCTCGTCTTCGCAGTCCTTGATATGGCCTTCCAGATGAGACATCAGCTTCGGCTCCAGCTGCAGAGCTCCCGTCGCATCCTGGTCTCTTTCGAATACTTTGATGGCGTACCAGCGAACGAACTGGTTTTCGACTTTATCGGAGATCGATTCTTCGATGTGCGCGATGGCATGTTCCACACTGCCGGTGAATACGGACGGCAGACGAAGCGGTTTCTTATTCATGGCGAGTTCCATCGCCTTTTCAGCCGCTTCCCGGCATCCCTTGCCCTGCAGCGCAGAGATCTCTACCACTGGGCAGCCCAGCTCGGAGGAGAGTTTGTCGAAATCAATGATGTCGCCATTCTTTTTGACAAGGTCCATCATATTGATGGCCACGATCATCGGCAGACCGATCTCCACCAGCTGTGTCGTAAGGTACAGGTTACGTTCCAGATTCGTGCCATCGATGATGTTCAGAATGACGTCCGGCTGTTCGTTCACCAGATAGTTTCTGGCAACTTTTTCTTCAAGCGTGTACGGAGAAAGGGAGTAGATCCCCGGCAGATCCTGGATGATGACGTTCTTGTGTCCTTTGAGGATACCGTCCTTCTTTTCGACAGTGACACCGGGCCAGTTCCCTACGTACTGGGAGCTGCCGGTCAGTTCATTGAATAATGTCGTCTTCCCGCAGTTCGGGTTACCCGCCAGGGCGATTCGTATAGACATGTTTTTGTGTTCTCCTTCTTTGGTATTTGGGTGGGATTGGTTCTGGTTAGTGGTTTCAGGGTTCGGGGTTATGGTGGCGGCGCGGAAATTTAGAAAGCGCCGCAAGTTTTTGGAAATGCGTCAGCACTCACCTTGAACCCTGAAGTTTGAAAGCAGGGGTGAGTAGCTAGGGATTAGGGATTAGGAGTAACTGGTGATTTGGAATCTCCGGCATCGTCATCCCGAGCGCAGCCGAGGGATCTCTACTGCCCTGCGGGAATCAGTGTGTATGCGCCGAGGTAAAACGATGTATTGGCGCTGTATCACATCAGGCAATGCGCGTTGTGCGATAGAGATTTCTCGGCTACGCTCGAAATGACAAAGGCGCGAAGCGCTATCAAAACTCCGCGGCGCTTCAATTTTTTTATGCGCCGCACCACCATTCCTAATTTCTCATTTTATTCCACTTCGATCGCTTCGGCTTCATCCTTACGGATGGAGAGCTCATAGCCGCGGACGGTGAGCTCGATGGGGTCTCCCAGAGGAGCGACCTTGCGGACATAGACATCGACGCCCTTCGTGATGCCCATATCCATGATGCGTCGACGCAGCGGGCCTGCGCCGGTGATTTTCTTGACTTTGGCTGTGCTTCCGACAGCCACTTCTTTGAGTGTCATTGTATTCGTCCTTTCGTTTTGATACGGGATAAGTGCTCCGCTGTGACCGGCGGATGGAGAGCAAAGGCTCACCGTTAAAAGAATATCCGCCCTGCCATAGAGCGATCGAGCGCGACACGGCTGCCTTTCACCTGTACGATCAAGTTGCCTCCCATCTGGCTGATAATGAGTACCTTCGCCGCAACGACGAATCCCAGGTCTGCCAGATGCTGGCGGATCTCATCTTTCCCGGAGATCCGCGTGATCGTCACGGTGTCTCCTGCCTTGGCAAATACCAGAGGCATCATAGGCATCCTCCTTTCTGAAATGCAACTCTTCATTTCTTCACTTTCGCCAATATTATAGTTCCCCATTTTAAAATTAGTCAATAGCCCGAAATATTTTTATTAGATTAGCAATATGATTATTTGCTATATTGTCTAATATAGGTTAGGCTGATGGCAAAAATCATATGAACTTATTCTTAAATTTAGGCAATACAAAAGCGCCATGCTTTGGCATGCCGCTTTTGTATTGCGTATTGTTTGTTGTTTTTCGTTTGGATTCTTTCTCCTTCCTCTGGAAGGAGGTGGCACGAAGCGCCGGAGATTGGCAGGCGGAACAAGGGAAACCTAATCCCTAATCCCTAGTCACCAGTCACTAGCTACCAGTCACCTTGCGATATGTGCAGAAGCGATGCGGGAGCTTTCCCTCCCCCTCTACGCTCTCTTCCAGCTTCCAGCGGAAAGAATCGAAATCCGGGAAGTACGCATCACCCTCGAAATCTTCCTCGATCTCTGTGATGTACATCGTGTCTGCATAGGGCAGGAGCTCGCGGTACATATGCTCGCCGCCGAGCACGAAGCTCTCTCCTGCGGGCAGCGCCGCAAGCAGCTCCTTGACATCGTGGAAGAGAAGGACGCCCTCCGGCGCTTTGTAGTCCGGATTTCCTGTCAGCACATAATGGACACGGCCGGGCAGGACCTTGGGCAGGCTCTCGAAGGTCTTTCGCCCCATGACGATGGGATGACCCATGGTGAGAGTCTTGAACCGCTTCAGGTCATCGGAAAGGTGCCAGATGAGCCGGTTATCCTTGCCGATGACACCGTTTCTGGCACGGGCAACAATGATAGAAAGGCTCATACGGACACCTCCATCGCGATCTTGTCATGGTGACGGTAATTTTCCAGCTGGATGTCTTCAGGCTTGAAGTCATAGAAATCCTTCACATCCGGATTCAGGACGAGTCTCGGCGCTGCGTAAGCCTCCGGCAGGCGGGAGAGCTGGAGCTTCAGCTGTTCCACATGGTTTTCGTAAATGTGCGCGTTATTGATGACATGCGTGAAGAGGCCCGGCCGAAGACCGCTCACCTGCGCGATCATGCAGATGAGCGCCGCGTACTGGGTCATGTTGAAAGGCACGCCGAGCCCCATATCTCCGCTGCGCTGGACGAGCATGCAGTTCAGGCGGCCGTCATTCGAAACATCCCACATGGTGAGGAAGGCGCAGGGATAGAGCGCCATGTCCGGAAGGTCCTTCACATTCCAAAGATCGACCACCATGCGGCGGCTCTCCGGGTCTTTTTTCAGCATGGTAAGGAGAGTGTCGACCTGATGGTACTTGCCGAGCTGATAGCCGTAGGCTTTCCCGATGGTGCCGTCCTCGCGCATCCACTCATCCCACACATGGCAGTTCCACTTCTGCAGCTCGCGCACATCATTCGACTGCTTCTGCCAGATCCAGAGGATCTCTTTCACGGCTGTCTTGAAGGCGACGAATTTTGTGGTGAGGATGGGAAATTCCTTTTCCAGATCAAACTGCATGATCTGATGCGGCAGTTTGTAGGCAGGCATGCCCGTGCGGTTCTCGCCGAGTGCGCCTTTGTCCAATATGTTTTTCACGATGCTGAGATATTCCTGATCAGCAAGACTCATGGTAGTGACTCCTTTACTTGTATGTTGTCTGGAAATAGAGGCGAATAGGGATTTGAGATTAGAAGTGACGGGTGGCTAAGGGCTAGGGACTGGTGACTAGTGACTAGTAGCTAGGGACTAAGAGGCTAGGAGACTAGGAAACACCAGATTCCCCCGCATCTCCGCTTTCCTCATCTGTCTTTCATACCGCCTGTACCCTATCCGCCCCTACGGGGTACTTCCCCGCAAGGGGTGGCTGACGATGCGAGGGAAGCCTGCTATCAAGAGACCTTTGGACATCGCACCCTATATATTCGCGGCGAAGCCGCCACCACAACCTTGAACCCTGAACCTTGAACCAAGGATGAGTAGTTAGGGATTAGGATTGGTACTGGCGTTTTCCCGTATCGTCATGATAGCCGAAGTAGAGGGATCGTTGTCGTTTGCGGTATTTGCGTGAATGTTCGAAAAGGGAAAATAGAAAACCTGTATCCTACAAACGTGGGGGCGGTCTCTCCTGCAAACTGCTTGCATCAATGATCATGAGCAGCAGCGTGCAAAAAAGATTTCTCGACTTCGCTCGAAATGACGAAACGCGCGAAGCGCTATCAAAATTCTGCGGCGCTTCTACATTCTTATGCGCCGTACCACCATTTCTCATTCAAGCGAATCTTTCAAACGCAATCTATGGAACCGCCGCCCCACAGGCTGCCCCTAAAATCTACACCCGATCTCCCCAGATGCATTTCACGATCGCTTCTCCGTAGCGATCGACCTTTTTCGGGCCGATACCGCGGATGCGTTTCAGCTCCAGTTTCGTCTTGGGACGCCAGAAGGCCATTTCCTGCAGCTGCTCATCCGTGAAGATGCGATTCCGAGCCAGTCCTTCCCTAGCTGCGATCGCATTGCGGACAGAGAAAAGCTGCTGCAGGAGCTGGGCATCGGGATCCTTTTCTTCGATGACCGGCTCTTCTGCGCCGGTCCGGATGATCTCCAGAAAACGCTCGCCGTATTTCTGCAGCTTGAATGCGCCGACGCCATGCACCGCACCCATGGCTTCCATGGACTCAGGGCGCTCGCGTGCCATCGCTTCCAGTGTCGCATCCGAGAAGATGACAAAGGGCGGCACATGCTCTTCGGCCGCCAGTGTCCGCCGAAGCTCGCGCAGGGCTTCGAAAAGGCCGTCCCGGCTTTCGCGGCGGGGATCGAGATCCCGCTCGACCGCTGCCTCTTTCATCGCATCCTCTGCGCCGAAGGCAAGGCCGTAGACCTCTGCCTTCCCCGCAAGGACCTCTTTCGCTTTGTCCGTCAGCTTGAGTACGGGATAGGGCTGTCCGTCACGGAAGAGGTAGCCATCCGCGACGAAGCTGTTCAGCGCACTCTTGATATGGCCCAGCTTCTCAAAAGAGAGCTTGCCGAAGGTCGGCACCGTGAGGAGATCCTTCTCAATAAGCTCCTTTGTTTTCTTTCCTTTCAGGACAGCGGCGATGATGCTCGCTCCGTATCGCTCGCGGAGGGATAGGACGGTACGGAAAATGAGGACTGCCGCATCCGTAATCCTGACCTTGGCCGTCCGGTTCTCGCAGTTGCTGCAGTGCCCGCAGGGCTCCTTCACCCTTTCCCCAAAGTAGGCGAGGACATAATTTCTAAGACACGAAGACGTCTGGCAATAGTCGATCATCGCATTCAGGCGCTGGTAATCCATCCGCTTCTGCTCCTCGCTCTGATTGCCATTCTCGATGAAGTATGTCTGGATATGTACATCCTTCCCACTGTAGAGCAGGATGCACTCCGCCTTCGCTCCATCGCGTCCCGCACGCCCCGCCTCCTGATAGTATGACTCAAGACTCTTGGGCATCTGGTAATGGATGACATAGCGCACATTGCTCTTGTCGATCCCCATGCCAAACGCATTCGTCGCCACCATGACTGTCGTCCTGTCATAGGAGAAATCATCCTGCGCCTGCCTGCGTTCCTCGTCCGTCATGCCCGCATGGTAGCGTCCTGCCGTAATCCCCGCCTGAGAGAGCCTGTCATGCATCTCATCCACCGCTTTTCGGGTCGCGCAGTAGATGATGCCGCTCTCCTTCCGGTGCGACTTCACATAGCGCAGGATGAAATACTCGCGATCCTTGCCCTGCATCACGCGGAAGGAGAGATTCGGCCGGTCAAGCCCCGTGCGGAAAACAGCCGCCCCGGAAAGCCCCAGACTTTCCTTCATATCCTGCTCGACGAGCGGCGTCGCCGTCGCGGTGAAGGCCGTCACGATGGGACGCTGCGGCAGGCTGTCGATGAAGCTTTTGATCTTCCGATACGATGGACGGAAATCATGCCCCCACTGCGACACACAGTGCGCCTCATCGACCACGATCATCGAGAGCGGCACCATGGAGAGACAATGCGTGAAATACGACGGCTCGAGCTTCTCCGGCGCCATGTAGAGCAGCTTGATCCGTCCGCGATACATGTCACGCAGCCGCTCGATCGACTCCTCGTAGGGGACCGTGCTGTTCACATAGGAGGCGGGGATCCCCTGCTCCGTCAGCGCCTCCACCTGATCCTTCATGAGGGAGATCAGAGGAGAAATGATGACCGTCCCCTTCGGGAGCAGCATCGCCGGGATCTGGAAGCAGATCGACTTCCCCGCACCTGTCGGCATGATGGCCATCACATCCGTCCCGGAAAGGATGGTAGAGATCACATCCTCCTGTACCGTGCGGAATGTGTCGTAGCCAAAATATTCCTTCAGCACGTCTCTGGGTCCCATGGCGCGCCTCCTTTCGATTCGAACATATTCATATTATTATAGCATAGATAAAGGGTTCAGGGGTGTGGTGGCGGTTTCTCCGCAAGTATGTATGAGGCAATAACCGATTAAGAATCATTCTCGCCCCTTCCTCTGGAAGGGGCAGACGAGCGAAGCG
>ERZ773165.994-NODE-994-length-18971-cov-38.835483_pt1 | contig 18971 bp, 19 predicted proteins | sample MGYA00581003_ERZ773165 | MGnify/ENA primary metagenome ERZ773165 (study PRJEB29015, sample SAMEA2737817) | human gut metagenome | biome: human gut; feature: human-associated habitat; material: faeces | place: China | collected 2012 ... | reverse complement strand
TATTGCAAAGTTGTGAAAGAAAAAGAATATAGCTCGTTTCTAAATCGTTAGCAGTTACATTCTTCAAAGCACTTAACTCGTTGATATTCAATTAATAAAAGATTTTGTTGTGACTCCCCGAATGGTAGGTCACATGTTTGCTGATACCTGCCGCACGGCTCCATTCCGGGATGCAGTCGTAGTTCTTGCTTGGCAGTGTTGGAAACACCTTGTCCTCGTCACTCGCAGATCCACGCTCAGGCATCCAACGAAGGGCTTGCTTGTTGAGAGGAAGATAGAGAGGCTGCTTGGTCTTGTACTGCAATATCTCAACTCGTGTCTTGTCACCCTCGGTGATGATGTTCTTCCACTTCAAACTCTTCACGTCACTGATACGGAGTCCGCAGAAGCATGAAAACAGGAACGCCGCCTTGATATCCTCACGCTTGCAAGGGGTGTCAATCAGTCTCTTCACCTCGTCAACGGTCAGATACTCTCGCTTGGTACCGCCACCTTTCAGAACATCCATGCGAAGACGCAATACGGGATTGTCGTCCATTATCTCTTCCTCAATAGCCATGTTGAAGGCTGCTTTGAGGCATTTGAGATAGTTCATCACCGTGGACTTGGACGGATGGGTGTGCTTGTAGGTGATATAGTCGTTCAACAAGAACACCATGAAACCATTGCAGTATTCCTTGGTCATCTCTGCGAGTGTCACGTTTGGCGAGTGTTCTCTCACTGCATTCAGCACGCTGTTCACCCAGTTTCGGGCAGATTGTCTTCCTCGCTCCACTTGTGCATCACGGAATATTTCCAACCAATCCACAAGTCGCATTTTGATTCTCGACTTGTCTTTGAGTCCTGCGATACCGTTGGTGATGCTCATGATACGTTGTGCCTTGATGGCATAGACCGCTTGCATCGTCTGCTTGTTCTGCTCCTTGGCAGCTGCATCAACCTCTGGAATGAGATAGAGACGCAGATAGTCGTAGGTTCGGCGACCATTGACATTGATGGATAGATAGACCGACTTGTTGCCGTTGGCAAGTTCCTTGAAGCGGATTCTCACAGGCTCCTTGGTCTTGGAATTTCTCTTGCGCTCAGTCTCTGCAACGGCAATCTCAGTCTTCACTTTCTTGGTGGCAAGATACTCCTTGTATTTGTCCACGTTGGCATCGGGATCTTCTCCATGCGGCTTGTAGCCTCTTCTGCCGACACGCTTCTCAAAAGTTCCGTCCTTCAATGCCTTCATGCGTTCCTTGGCCTTTTTCTCAGCTTCTTTCCAGATTTCCTTGTGCTTCTCCTCGCTGCCATCCTTACGAAGATAAAGACCAACTGACTCATAGGCACGTTGTCCCTTACCATAATATATATCAAGGAAGAGGGAACGGTCTCCATTGCGCATCTTGCGACTACGGACTATCACTGAACTGGTGTATTCCTCAACTTTCTCCACTTGGTTCAGCTCGTCAGAAGGATCAGTGAAAGTCTCTCCATTGACAACCTCTCGCATCTTGCGTTCTTTCAGACGCTCTGCCGTCTCCATAACCAAGGCATTATTCTGCTTGTCGGCTTCGGTAATCTCTGGATTGATATAGAGCTTCAGAAACTCGTACTTGCGCTCACCATTATAATATATGTCGAAGTAGAGCGACTTGCTGCCGTTGGCAAGGTTCTTGAAACGAAGAGTGACAGCTTCACGCTTGTTGGGTCTGCCTCTATGTTTTTTGATTGTTCCATCTATGGCTCTGTCCTCACCGTCATCGTCAATAAACTTCCATTGGTGTCCTTCTCTGCCAGAAACAGCTCCGACAACTTCGTTTGTCTCACTTTCCTTTCCCTTGGCACTTTTGCCAGTTTTAGCAGTATTGCCATTCTCCTTCTTACTTGCTCGTGCGGTCTTCTTGCTTGAAGTTGTTGTAGAAGCAGGATGCTCCAAGGAAGCCTTCACTGTTTCCAACTTTCCCGACAGGATTTCTTGCACTCGTTGGTTCTTGATAGCTTCAGCCTTCTGCAAGGTCTCGGCATTGACTGCCTTAGCCTTGTCATCGTCCTCAGGAAGCAGATAAAGCTTTAAGAACTCATACGACCTCTTTCCACTTTTGTAAGTGTCGAGATAAATCGACTTTGTGCCATTCGCCAAATCCTTGTAGCGTATGCGCACAGGTTCATTGTTACTTCTCATGTTACTTTGTTATTTATTCTACTTATTGTCATTTTGCGAGATTTGTTACTCACGGTGCAAAGATACGAAAAATAATCGGATTTGTTACCCAAAATAAGAACCAATTACGAACCATTAACTATGATAAATTATAAAATCAAATGGTAAAGTAACAGATAAATAACAAAAAATACATCATGTCAAACACCTGCTATATGCTGTATATATTAGCATTTACGCGCAATTTCTTATCATTTTGATTGTTGCATGATATTTGACGTTGTATTGGCGTTGCTCGTTTCGACAAATTGGGCGATGCCAGAGCCTCTACACGTGGAACGAGTGACAGAATTGGCTCCGCGCTTTTTTCGTATGTATAACCACTTTTATTAACCTGCTGTAGGAGCACAGCAAAAAAATGAAGATTGGAATGAAAAAGTGTATAGTATTTTCTATTTGCTTATTCGGTGCAAGTTCTCTATTTGCGCAATCTAAGCAAGACACTCTTTTCTATGATAAGAATTGGAAAGGAGTTGAGTCTAAATCATTTGCCTCTTATTATCGCATCCTTAGCGGAAATGCAGATTCTAATTTTGGTAAGCGATTTCGTGATTATTATGTTACGGGAGAATTGCAATCTGAAGGTGGTTACATAAGTATAGACAAATATGACGATTCAAAGTCTGTAATGGATGGAGAATGGACGAATTATTATAAGTCTGGAAAAATCGAACAGAAAGGCTATAGACACAATGGAATAGAAGAAGGAGAATATATAGCGTATTATGAAAATGGTCTCATAAAGTTCCATTGTACGATGAAAAATGGAAAGCCTAATGGCATACTTACCCAATTTGATGAAAAGGGTGACATGTGTTCGCAAACCGAAATGTTAGATGGTAATCCTCGTTATGATTACTATATCCTTTCAAACAAAGATGGATTTGGTGGTAAGTTCCGTATAAGTGACAATACCCCCATATGGGAATCACCTTCTCAATATGAGCAGAAGACAGAATACAAGGATGGGGCAGCATGGCCATACTATATAAAGAATGGTCTGATGGTAGCCATGACCAACACGCAAGTAAAAGATTACGGGAAATGGTATCAAATATCAATAGTTGTGTCTAACAACTCTATTGTTCCCATTGATTTTGACCCATCTAAGATAACTTCAACACTCAAAAAGACAAATGGTCAAGAGGTTGTATTAGAGGTGTATTCTGCAGATAAATATATGCGAAAAGTAAGAAGAACTCAGAATTGGAATATGGCATTTGCTGGTATTGCAGAAGGATTAGCTGCTGCAGGTGCAGGCTATTCAAGTTCCACGACACAAACAAACTCTTCCTATAATGGCTATTCAAATTCATATGGTAACGCTTATGCATATGGCTCTGGAGGGTATGCTTATGGTAATTACAATGAGAATAGCTCATACCATGGTAATTCTTCTACTACCTCTCACACTGTAACATATGATGGAGCGGCAGCATACCAAGCACAAGTTATAGCAAGCAATCGCATGGCTAACTATGAAAATGCTCTTTTACAAGAAAGAGAAATTAAACAAGAAGGCTATTTAAAAAGAACAACAATATATCCAGGGCAAGCCATATCTGGATACATCAACATAAAGCGCAGTAAAGGTGATACCATGGATGTTATTATAGACATCAATGGAGCTAAATATGTATTCCCTTGGAATATTGCTAAATAAACAGGCAACTAATCGACCAACGCTAAGCCTGACGTGCAGAGGTCATAAACTCAATTACAAGTATGAAAATATGTAAAATTTTCAGAAAGTAGCTTGAGCCAGAGAAGTGGGCTCAAGCTGCTAAAAGATTGTGGTTGGTATCACAATTAGTAACAAGTTTACTATCCTTGAATAGAGATGCTATGCAGTACTATTAGCAACCGAACATTGCAAACGAGATAAATCTCAACTGCAGTCTCTTAGGTGCATACGAAGACGTAAAGAAAACATATTCGTGTAGCCGAAAGTAGGCACTTGATTAACCTTCTCGAGAAAGACTGACTGTAGAGGAAACATTTCTGTTCGGAGAAAAAGGGGTTCGAGCCCCCTTGTCAGTCCACCTGAAATAAACAAATTCATCGACTTAATCCTTTGCCCTTTCTTGGCTTTACCATCCGAGTCGCTTGTCGCAAACATCGTCTTATCCATTCTATCTCATCTTCATCCTTATCACGTCCCCAATCCTTGGCGTCGCTACCGCCACCTCCTTAGCTTTCAGCAAAGTTAGTTGCCTCGTTGATGTAGCCAACATACAGGTACATAGCACAATAGATAATTTTGTCGCCATAATTGATGAAGTCCATTGCGAAGCTATCGTCAAATAGGCTGCTGTCGTGAATGCTCGTCATACGTGGATAGATGTCTGCTATCTCAGCCAACGCCTTCATGCCAGCCTGCGCCCAAATTTTATTGATCATCTGTTGCTGGTATGAAACAGCTGTTTTTTCAAAATCGGCTTTAATCTCTCTAAGAAAACATGCAGAAAAAACGAAGCCGGCTTCATGTGGCAACGCAAGCACTTTCAATCATCAACGCAAGTACTTGCGATTGCCATAGAAGCTGGCTTCGTTTTAGGGGTTATTCCCTCTTCTATTCATCCCATGCTGTCCAGGGGTTGTAGGGTTTTGCCATATCGGCAACACTGCCGTTGCCGTTGTCTTCATTTCCTCCTTCTGATGAAGTTCCACCCACATTAGTGCCAGTTCCTTCGTTAACGATTTGGTTCTGGTCTACTTTTCCTGGCGATGCGGCTATAAAATGTTCTGTTTCCATCTTCACCAATATCATAGTTGGCTTGTTGTATATCTTTTTCATTTTCTTTTCTCCTTTTACTATTATTTTTACATCATTTTCCCTTCATGTGCATTCTCGGCACACTCTTACTTACGGAGATATTTTCTGCCGTTGCGCACCACGATGCCCTTGTAAGAAGCATCCACACGCTGTCCGCTCAGGTTGTAAACCTCGGCTTGCTTAGAGGCTTCCTCTGCCGAAATGTTGCTGATGCCTGTTGTCGAAGCTGCCATCACTGCCACATGAATCTTGGCGTTGGTGTTATTGTTCTTGCTTGCAGCCTGTGCTTTGTTGTTATTCTCCGCATTCCAGTTGGGGAAATAGAAATAAGCACGCATTCCGTTGAACTGAAGAGTGGAATTTTTAGGCAGATATTTCAGATAGTTGCCAGCAGCTGTGCTGATGTACTGATACTTCTGGCTGCCATTATCGGAAATAAGAGTCGTTGTAAGCTTACCATCCGCATCCTCAGTATATTTCTTGCGACCATACAATCCACGGAAAAAGAAATCACCATTCACGATATCGTCACTATACGAAGCCTTTACCTCATAAGGAGGCACCACGGTAATAAGTTTTTCTCCAATATGGGCATAATAAGTTGACTCTTTACTCATAAGAGTTTCTGGCTCCATGTTCTCCGAACCTTGAATGGTCGTTAAACAAGCAGTCTGCGTGCCTGATGCCTTCATCAGATAAGGCACACCAGCCTTAATTGCAAGCTCTGTATTTGGCAGTTTGGTAAAGGCAAGTACACCTTTATCGCTCACCTGTCCAGCCCACGGTTGAACAGTCTCATCACTTGTTGCAGGTTTGGCAAGAGCAATAAGTTCGCAGCCAAAAGCCGTCTTAAATTCTTCTTTTGTCAGGTCGAAAGGCAGACAGATTGTATTCCATGCATCAGCATTGTTAACCAGTTTTGTACGATGCACATAGACATCCACCTTATCTTGAAGAGCGCCCTGTTGCACCAAGTATTCTACACGACCCTCAGCATCATTCTCATCAAGATAAATTTTGTTTACCTTAAAGAAATCGCCTTTCAGTACAATGAGTTTTGACTCGCTGTCGTTTCGCTTAATCAAAATGCCCTCGAAGGTTCCGCTGGTGCCTACATAGTCATCGATGTTAATGTTGGGCAACTGCGAGCAGCTAAAGTAAATACGTTTATCTTTATAATCAGTGCCCGTACCAGTATTTTCATCCTGTACCAAATAGTATTCACCTTGAGTTCCCTTCTTGATGGTTCCTGGAACCTGGATAATCGTATTCAGATAGGGACCATACGAAGCATTAACCGTATTTCCATCAGCATCATTGTTTTTAGCAATAGTATTCACATCATCGACTTTTGTACAAGGATAAACAGCCTTCTCTGTTCCACTTGCCTCACCATCACGATTTATGGTAAGAGTCGTTTGATAAGATGTTCCGGCAATTGCAACTGAATTTAACAAAGAACCGAGATACGGCATACCTTTCTCGCCCTCATTATAGTCTCCTATGATAGAACCCGTTATCTTGCTACCAATTGCCAAATTCCATTCAGGGAACAAATTCTTACCTTTTTCATCATTAGGCGAAATCCATAGACCATAATTGCTATTATCGACAACAAAAAATGAATTGACGAATTTTGTTGGTTTGATCTTTTCGTCTCCATTTTTCATCACAGCCACTACGGTTGCCTCATTAAACTGGATAACAACATCATTCAATGTCTTATCAGAAATAGTCTGAGCTGCATCACGCAATTCCTTAATCGAGGTAAAAACCTTCGTCGTTGTTGTCGTTAGAGCCCAAGCCTGTCCTGTGGTGAGGATGATGATACTGATCAGCATCCATAATCGAGATAGAATTAAACTTTTCATTTTACTTACAGTTTTAGTGGATTATTTTGAGTATATTTTTTGTTCTTGCGAATTACCTTTTCCCAGATGAACGTTTTAAACGTATATCTTCTTTCACAGGGGGCAAAATTAGTAAAAAAATCAAAACGTTTTCTTTTTGCATATCATTTTTTCGCAATTAATTACGAAAACGTTTACGATAACTCCCCTTTCCTTACGTTTTATCTCTCAATCACTATCTTTCGCTTACTTTTTACTGCCAACTTCGTCATTTATACATAAAAAAGACAGAAAGCAAATCTCCCCATTCCCTATATATAATAAGGTGTAAAGGGAGAAAAAGAGGGCAAAAACAGTCATATACCACAAACGTGGTAGTAAGAATGCCACTATTATGCGATTTCATAACTCGTTTTTTCGCCGTACCTTTGCATCGTCAATCAGAAATAAAAAACAATTTAAAGAAAGGACATAGATTATGAGTACAGAAAAGAAACTTCGCTTTGAGACACTTCAGTTGCATGTAGGTCAGGAAAATCCAGATCCAGCTACCGACGCCCGTGCGGTGCCAATCTATCAGACTACAAGTTACGTGTTCCGCAACTCTCAGCACGCTGCTGATCGATTCGGACTCCGTGACGCAGGAAATATCTATGGTCGATTGACCAACTCTACTCAGGGTGTATTCGAAGACCGTGTGGCTGCCCTCGAAGGCGGTGTGGCTGGTCTGGCTGTCGCTTCTGGTGCTGCCGCTGTTACCTACGCTCTGCAGAACATCCTTCAGAATGGCGACCACATCGTAGCAGCCGACAACATCTACGGTGGTACTTATAACCTCATCACTCATACATTATCCACACAGGGTGTAAGCTACACCATCGTGGATCCTCGCAACTTCGAGCAGGTAGAGGCTGCCATCCAGGACAATACCAAGGCACTCTATGCAGAGACCTTCGGAAATCCTAACTCAGATGTAACCGATATCGATAAGTTGGCAGAGATTGCTCATCGCCACAACATCCCATTGATTATCGACAACACCTTCGGCACTCCATATCTCATCCGTCCTATCGAGCACGGAGCCGACATCGTAGTTCACTCTGCCACTAAGTTCATCGGCGGTCACGGTTCTTCTCTCGGTGGTGTCATCGTAGATGGCGGTAAGTTCGACTGGAAGGCCAATGCCGACAAGTTCCCTTCACTCGCCAAGCCAGACCCATCTTATCACGGTGCAGTATTCGCAGATGTAGCCGGAGCAGCAGCCTTCGTAACCCGAATCCGTGCCGTCATCCTTCGTGACACCGGTGCCACCATCTCTCCATTCAATGCCTGGATTCTTCTTCAGGGCTTGGAGACATTGAGCCTCCGTGTAGAGCGCCACGTACAGAATGCCTTGAAGGTGGTAGAGTATCTAGAGAACAATCCTAAGGTGGCTAAGGTTAATCACCCAGCCGTTCCTTCTCATCCAGACCACGAGCTTTACAAGAAGCTCTTCCCTAACGGCGGTGGTTCTATCTTCACCTTCGATATCAAGGGCGGCGAGAAAGAGGCATGGGAGTTCATCGACCACCTGCGCATCTTCTCTTTGCTGGCCAACGTAGCCGACGTGAAGTCACTGGTTATCCACCCAGCCACCACCACCCACTCTCAGTTGAGTCCAGAGGAGTTGGAAGAGCAGCACATCTATCCTTCTACTGTTCGATTGAGCATCGGTATCGAGAACATCGACGACCTGATCGAGGCACTCGACGAGGCATTCACTTACGTAAAGTAAACATTACAAAACATTTGTCTTAACTTCTTTAACTTCAAAAAACAAACAAAAATGGCAAAGATATATAAACAGATTACTGATTTAATTGGTAAGACCCCATTAGTAGAATTGGGTAAGTATTCAGCATCCAAGGGTTTGGAAACTCCTGTGATTGCTAAAGTAGAGTTCTTCAATCCTGGCGGAAGCGTAAAAGACCGCGTAGCCCTCGCCATGATAGAGGATGCCGAGAAGAAAGGCATATTGAAACCAGGAGCCACCATCATCGAGCCAACCAGCGGTAACACGGGTGTAGGACTGGCATTGGTATCTGCCGTGAAGGGCTATCACCTCATCCTCACCATGCCCGAGACGATGAGTATTGAGCGACGCAACCTGGTAAAAGCTTATGGTGCAGAGGTAAGACTGACCAGTGGTAAAGACGGAATGACCGGTGCCATCAAGGCTGCCGAGGAACTCCGCGACTCCATCCCCGGCGCTGTCATCTTAGGACAGTTTGTCAATCCTGCCAACCCAGCCAAGCATTACGCCACTACAGGTCCTGAAATTTGGGAAGACACCGACGGCAAGGTAGACATCTTCGTGGCAGGTGTAGGAACAGGCGGCACCATATCGGGTATTGCCAAATACCTGAAGGAGCAGAACCCTGACGTGAAGGTCATCGCCGTAGAGCCAGCCACATCGGCAGTACTCAATGGTAAGCAGAGTGGTCCTCACAAGATTCAGGGCATCGGTGCCGGCTTCGTGCCAAAGACCTATTCTTCGGAATATATCGACGAAGTGTTCGACGTACAGAACGATGATGCCATCAAGGCTGGCCGCGACTTGGCTCAGACCGAAGGCATCCTGGTGGGAATCTCTTCTGGTGCTGCAGCCTTTGCTGCCACCGAGATTGCAAAGCGTCCAGAGAACAAGGGCAAGAAGATTGTGGCGCTGCTCCCCGATACAGGCGAGCGATATCTAAGCACTGTACTCTATGCTTTCGAGGAATATCCTCTGTAATTCACAATCGGATATTTCTGAAAAAGCAAAATCTATCATAATTTCCCCAACCAGCTTTCATATAGCGGGTTGGGGATTTTCATTTCCCAGAACTTCATATATATATTTGCAAATGCGATACCACCGCCCTAACTACCTATTTTTATATAGTTAGGGCGGTGCTATCGCTAAAATTCGAGACCATTTACCGCATAGAGCGGTACGTTTGTAACCCAATCTTCCTGCTGATAATCATTCATGGAGATGCGATAGGCCTTCTTTGACTGGTTGTCTGCAACAAACTGGCGCAGGCTCTTTGCCTTGACATTCGTCTCGGCTTTCACCTCCAACGGAACAATCTCATCCTCCTCATCCTGGAGCAGGAAATCAATCTCCTGAGTACTGTTGGTCTTGGCATAATAATAGGGTTCATACCTGAGAATGAGCTGCTGCAAAACATACTGTTCCGTCAACGCACCTTTAAACTCGGTAAAAATACTGTTGCCAGCCACAATTGTCGTTGCCTTGAGATTAGACATCGCACCTAAAAGCCCGACATCCAGGACGAAGATCTTGAAGGCCGCCCGGTCTTCATAACTGGCAAGCGGCAGTCGGGGAGCCTTCACATTATATACCTTATATATCAGTCCGGCATCCAGCAGCCACTGCAAGGCCAACTCATACTCCCGGGCTCTTGCTCCCTCACGCACCACTCCATAGATAAACTTCCTGTTTTCCTTACTCAACTGGGCTGGCAAGGATTTCCACAAATCAGTAATACGGGGAATAATTTCCGATGGAGCATGCTTAGACATATCCCTCTGATAACTGTTCAGAATGTCCTTCTGTATGGCTCTCACCTCTTTCCAGTCACGATTCTGGCTAAAGCTCAATACGGCTTCAGGCATGCCTCCCACGTAGTAATAATACTTCAAGAGTTCCTGAAACTTGGGAGCAAACATCGTTATCATATTCCAATCCTTCGTCTGAAGCAGCTGCGCCAGATTCTTCTCCCCCATAGCCATCACGAACTCGATAAAGTTCATTGGATACAGAGAGAGAAATTCCACCTTACCCACAGGAAAAGATTCCCCCTGATGCAGTTCGATACCCAGCAGAGAGCCAGCCGCGATGACATGATAGCCTGGCGCATTCTCTGCAAAATATTTGAGAGAAGTAACGGCATGAGGGGCAGCCTGAATCTCATCTAGGAATATCAGCGTTTCGCCCTCTGTGCAGGTTACATCCGTTGCAGCCCCAATAGCTGTAAGAATTCTATGGATATTGAAGTCCTGTTCAAAGAGATTCTGCAGAATCTTCATCTCTTCAAAGTTCACATACGCCAGCTGCTTGTAATTCTGGCGGGCAAACTCCTTCACCAGCCAAGTCTTTCCCACCTGTCTGGCGCCCTCTATAATAAGAGGTTTACGATATTGTTTATTCTTCCATTTCAGAAGTTCATTGATAGCTAATCTTTCCATAATCCGTATCTTTAAATCACATTTTATGAGGGAATAATCACTCTTCCGCCCACATTTTATGGGGGAATAACACTACAAATATACACATTTTATGAGGGAATCCTGCAACTTTCCCACACATTTTATAAAAGAGCACCCACTTTTTAACTGATTTTAAAGAAAGCCTCCCCTATCTCATAGAGGCTGTATCAGTCATGAAAACGGACATTTTGGGGGGATAGCACTATCACTCTATAACCCAATCTATCCAATTTTCAGGTGTCACGATGCACTTATCTTTCACCTGATAAGCAGAAAGGAAAGAGGCAGGGAACTTTGTATTGGCACGCTTAGGATTCCACTTCATCTCAAACAAAGAAAACTGACCATCACACTCCTCCAGATAATCAATCTCCTGATGCTGGCTGGTACGCCAAAAATAGCTGTTTACATATCGTCCAGCATTTTGATTAGCCTTCATTCGCTCACTAATGAAGAAGTTTTCCCACAAAGCCCCCACATCCTGCCTGAGAGCAAGAGGTGCAAAATTCTGCAAGATGGCATTACGTATTCCATTATCATAAAAGTAGAATTTCTTAGCACGTTTCAACTCCGTACGTAAGTTACGACTAAAGCCATTCAACTTGAATATGATATAAATGACGTAAATCCCCAAAAACATACTAAGTTTTAGGATTATAATCCCAAAATTCATACTATTTTTTGGGATTAGGGCAATTTTCAACGTTTTCATCTATCTTCATCCCCTATCTCATAGAGGCTGTATCAGTCATGAAAAACGACATTAAAATGCATCTTTCCTCCTACCCTGCATCACAGGGCTGATTCATGTTCTAAATAACGAAGGTGAACCAGCGGAAAATCGTTAAATTTCAACACGTATGAACAGTCATTCAAGAAATGAATTAAGAGACTAAAACAAGTTTTATCTTAAATACCCGTAAAAAAATAATACCGAGGATTGCAAAGTGGCAGTACTCAATGCTTTCCCGCTATTCATATATGATTACTTCAAGTAGGATTAGAATACAAAGTAAAAACTTATTTTGGATAGAAGATTAGCAAAAAATAAATGTCCACAGCAATTTGCCTGATTTGATATCAGACAAATGTTGTGGACATTTCCATTAGTTATACGATAAACGATTATTTGCTCACAATCAGTTTCTTACCATTTACGATATAAATACCCTTCTTAACAGTATTCACTCTGCGACCTTGCAAATCGTAAATCTTATCAGAAGAACCATCCATCAAGATGGGCTTAATACCCGTTGTAACAACGTTTACTGTTGATTCACTATCACTTGGGTAATATTCATTTTCAGCAGCATCCGCCAAAGTGATGTTCTCCAACTTCAGAGTGTAATCTCTAATAGCCAATTTATCATCAGCTTTTAATGTAATGTTTACCACGGCACCACTGGTTCCCTTTATACTCTTGTTGGCAATGGAATAAACTATTACACGGAAGCGATTAGGTTTAACCAAGTTGGAGCCTAACGAATGAGTCTTTGCGAAGCGTCCTGAGAACAAGGGCAAGAAGATTGTGGCGCTGCTCCCCGATACAGGCGAGCGATATCTAAGCACTGTACTCTATGCTTTCGAGGAGTATCCTCTGTAAATCGCCTCTCATTCGCTGAGATGCAGAAACGCAGAGAAGATTTCCATAAAGAAAGCGAAATCATTATAATTCCCCAACCTGCTTTTCGCTATAGCGGGTTGGGGGTTATTGTATTATATAGAGCGGAAAATCGAACTGTAATCGTAATCAGTAATCATTCCACAAGCCTACGATATCTGAAGCAGAATCACTATATAAATAGATTACTATTTCAAAATAAAATCTCCCTAAAGAGAATTTTCTCGAAACTTTTAGCTAACTTTGCAATCGAGTTATCAACCCAATCTGCATAACATGGATTCATATTCAGGAATCATCATAGAAGAAAGCAGGAGGTCTGAGCAATTTTCAGACTTTACTCCCATACCTTGCAAAGGATTCAACCTTCTTTGCAAGGCAAAGCGCTATGGCAGATGGTGGGTGCTCAAGGGATTGAAGGAGCCATATCGCCAAGACGAAAACTACAAGAACTTACTGCACAAAGAGTTCGATATCCTCATATCCCTGCAGCATCCCAACATCGTATCAGCCTACAGCATGGAAGAAATACCGGAAATGGGTACCTGTATCGTGATGGAATGGATAGATGGTATCACGCTGGAACACTGGAGCGGCAAGAAGACTGAGGGAGAAGGCATCTTCCTCCAGCTGCTTGATGCAGTGCATTACATCCATGCCAAGCAGATAGTACACAAAGACTTAAAACCTTCCAATATCATGATTACCCATAACGGCAATCATGTAAAACTCATCGATTTCGGGCTTTCAGATACCGACGACTTTGCCATCCTCAAACAGCCAGCCGGCACACCGGGCTACATCTCTCCAGAACAGATCATCTCCCGACAGACAGACATCCGCAACGACATCTTCAGCATAGGTTGTATCCTGGAAATGATACTTCCTGGCAAACCCTATACAGCAATCATCAAGCGTTGCAAGGCTCCCATAACCCAGCGATATGCCAATGTGGATGAACTCAAAGCCGATTTCATGGCTCACAGAAACAGGCATCTATCCGGTATCAAGCGTATCGCAATCGCTGTTTTGACCTGCATCATCTTATTAGGTTTCATCAGTTATCCTTTACTGTATCAGCAGGAAAAGAGCATTAGCATCACCCCGGCACATCACGAAGCCAAGAAGGATACAGTCATCCGCCAGCAAGCGGGTGATGCTGCCCCACTCTCTGAAAGCAAACATTCCCAGCAGCCAGCAGCTGCTGAGCCATCTTCAGCATCCCATTTACAAAGCGCCAAACTCGTATCCAAAGGAAAGAAGGCAATCGACAAGATGTGGAAGGAATCCGGCATAGACACCATCCAGTCTGTTGTGAAAAAGAGCGAGGCATTCTATCAGTTTGTCGATAAGAGTAATGAATTCATCACAACGACTTATCCACAGACATTCTCTAAGGACATAGCCGGCAAGAAGACAGATATCATCTATGAACTGTCCTCCTATACCGCTGAGAGATATGTGAAGCCCACCCTGTCGAGTTTTCAATCTTCCAAATAATGCTCTACGATGATACCGTTCTTCTTACCTATGGCGTAGGTGACCGATGGCATATCCCCATGTTTCCAGCCATGAAGATAAGCAGGTTCATGGTTAATAAAATGATGGCATTCAAAGGTATCATCTTTCGACAATCTGGTATTTTCCGATGACAAGACCTTGAAATATCCATTACCCAGATACCTGATGATGCAGGTCCTGTCGGGCAGCCAGGAAAGTTTGAGCATCTGTCCCTCATAAAGATCATCACAAGAGATTTCCTTGCCCATAACCATTTGGCTCTGTTGCTGACCAGCCCCCTGCGAGAAGCCAAATTCCTGAAAGTCAGCATAACCAAGAAAATTCGCCAGGACATCCTTGGTAAACTTACTGGCAGAAACCCCTTCGCTCACATATCCCCAGAATCGTCGCAGCGTAGAGGCACTCACCCTCTGCTGGGTACGTTCCTCCACCTTTTGGCTCAACCAGATGAAATCGCGGGGCACAACCATCTTGCGCCCCACCATCTTTTCTATCATTTCACGTAATATCTGTTCCATGCTGCAAAGATAGTAAAACAAATCCAACCAATAAGATATTTCCACAAAAAAGCCTTATATTTCGAACTTGGAATAGAATGGAACGCTGAAAAAGCAGAAAAAACACCTATTTTTGCTAAAAAATCAGCTCACAATGAACAACTTAAAAAAAAATATGGTATATTTGCAGTGCTGTTCTAAACAAGCAGCAGACATGTTAAGGAAACAACCATGCTTGGTTCGTACTGAGAATCTGGACAATTCATTGTACACAAGAACGAAGACAGAAGTTGTTCACCCAATCGTGTATTATTGTATCCATTCCGCTTCGGCGGGATGGGTATCAACATATACCCATTGGTGTGAGCTGATTTTCATTCTTTGTGTACAGGTAGTCCAGAACCTTCAGAACAGAATGAAATCGGTTCGCACCTTTTTTGTGCCTTAGAACGAAATAACAATAACAAATGATAAACATCATGGAAGAAACTAACATTTATATTTCCGATACCGATGATCAGAAAATGCGGAAAGTATTATCCAGCATCAGCCGTGTTATCTTCAGAGAGAAGAAATACGATGAGATTCTATTGAAAAGATATCAGGAAATGAAAGAACAATGTAATTGGGAGTATCCTGACGGTCCGTCAGATAATGGATGTGCCGTTAAATATATTAATGCCCCACAAGATTACCAAGACTATAGCATCTTGGGATTTGACATACCGACACTTATACAAACAGACCATGACAAGCCAATTTCAAATATTGTTATGGTAGTAAGCCAAGACCCAAGACGCACAGAACGCTATAAAGGAAAGTTATCTTTATCCTCTCCTTTTGGCTTTCATGACAAAAGCTATCGTACCAATACTCGCAAGGGATTCATGACACCAGTCATACTTCAAGCTCTAGAAACTGCTCCAGGAACTGCAATTTATATGACAGATTGCAACAAACTGTTTACAACAGACAAGAGAGGCATTCTGAAGACTGACACTCGAAAATATCAAGAAATTCTCCAAAAAGAGATAGAATTGATAAAGCCAAGTTGCATCATTGCTCACGGAAGAACTGCTAACGCAATTTTAAGCCAAATAGGTGCTTCTAAAAACTGTGAGGTCATTCATATTCCTTACATTGGGAATTCTTACATGAAAAAAGAGGATCGAGAAAAGGCAATAACTGCTTTTGTCAATGTATTTAAAAAGAAGAACAATAAATAATTCACAAGGATATGAAAAAATATTTTGTCATTATGCTTTTCTTTGCGATAGCATCGGAAGCCATAGCACAAAATGAAATTAATCTCGACAAGATATTCACGAAAGATAATCTGACAGAATTGCCACAATTCCCTGGCGGTAAAACTTGCATTCATCCCATTTTCAATGGGAAGTTGATGATAATGGATTACTTTTAAATACAATATTATTAATTTTAAACATCATTAATTATGAAAAAGATTTCTGTTTTTTTGGCATTCATGCTGACATTTCTATTCTCTGCATGTTCTTCTTCCATGTTCGACAAGCTGGTAGAGGCATACGAAAGTTCGACCAAAGAACTCGCTTCTGCATCCAGCAACGACGACTGTGACAGAATACATGACGAGCTGATGGAAAAGTTGTACAAGATTTCACAGGACTATCCTGATTGGGAAGAGATCATCCAAAAAGAGGGTGAAGACAGCGAAAATGTCAAAAAGGTCACCGCGGCATACAAAGCTTGGAACAACACCCTAGAAAGTGCCACCACCGACAACCATTACATGTTTATGACATACTGCAACATCCCTAATGCCATCGAGCAAATTACCGGAAAGGGGGCGTCGAAGAAGACCGAGGAGACCAAAGAAAGTGAAGACACCTCTAACGACCTCTCGTCTTCATCTTCAGACACCAACATCGATGAGATGCTCGACTCATACGAGGAGTATGTCAACAAACTCTCAGACTTCTATGCTAAATTGAAGGATATGGAACCTGGTTCTGAAGAGTACATGTCTACTCTCGGCGAAGCACAGGAGTTAGAAGGCAGCTATCAGGATTTGCTCGAGAAATGCAAGGATGCCAAAGGCAACTTTACCAGTGAGCAAATGCAACGCTATGTCGAAATCACCCAAAAGTTGACTGAGGTCATGAAGTAATATCCTACTATAGAAATATTACAACATTACTCATTCATACAACATCTTACATCAATACATAACATATGAAAAAACTTTTATATTTATCCATGCTGGCCATAACTATTTTGGCCAGCTGCAACTCTAAAGAAAAAGAGGACAAAGCATTTGCCCGAGTATCAACCTCGAACAATCCTCAGGAGATGAGAGCTTACCTTGACAATTACTTCGAGGAGGCATCTCCAGAACACCTTGTCAAGATTCGCAAGAACTTAAGAGTATGGGTAGACGATTCTACGGCCTATGCCAATATCTGCAAGACCAAAGACCTTGCCACCAAGATTTCTTTGGAGAATGAATACATGGAAAAGTTCAAGGATGGCGGCAACCATAAAACGGAGATAAGCAATATGCTTGCCAAGGACAAAAAGGCCGAGGAAGAGTTAGAGCTCAAAGAGCAGAAAGCACAAGAAGAGTTGGAGCTACAAGAAGAAAGACAAGCCAAATACAAAGAATTTAAAGACAATGTCGTCGACTATATCTTTAATTTTGGTAATAATGGAACAGTTAATGTAGCTTGGGTATTTAGTGCTCCCGATGTTAATGGCTGCGGAAAAGGTGTATTTATTAATAACTTTAATGGTCTAAAAGAAAAGTTCACCTACAAACTTGCCGACAATGGAGACTTGCAAGTCAAAAGCAAGAGTGGTTCCGCTAGCATCACTTTCTTGAATGACGGATTGTATCGCGGAGAAGATTATTTTAAGAGAATATACGCTCCTAGTTATTACAAAGGCTGTAAGAAATACTTATAAAAGACATAGTATATTAACAGCGTTATAAACAAGACATTTAGTGAATTTCGCACTTGCTTGTTGTATTTGCGAAAATAAAAACAAATTATAATTTTAACATTTAAAAACTATGGAAAAAGAAAAGATTAACCAGTTCATCATGGTAAATGGAAAATTTTTTCCTGAGATGATGATTGGAGAGGTAAAGCAGAAGCTGGAGTCGCTTGATGAAAGCAAGGAGACAGTGTTGATGGCTACGGAATGGAAGAATCCTACAGTTGCTTTCCTGTTCGCTTTCTTCCTTGGTGGTTTAGGTATTGACCGCTTTTGGCTTGGCGACACAGGTCTTGGTGTTGTTAAAATCATTACTTGTGCAGGAGCAGGTATTTGGGGAATTATCGATTGGTTTACAGCAATGACTCGTGCAAAGAAGTATAATTACAACAAATTGATGATGAATTTTTAAACATTAGATTTGAGGAAGAGCAAAATAGCTCTTCCTCAAAAACGAAAAGCAAGACAACAATGAATGACAAAATCAATATGCTATTAATGACATATAGCAAGTATTTTCCTGATGAAAGTATGATGATGATCCGGGATAGATTCGAAACTATGGATGAATCCAAGACATCTATGCTGTATACATTAGGCTTAAAAGATCCAACTATGGCATTAATACTTTCCATTGTTGCTGGCGGATTGGGAATTGACAGATTTTATATCGGTGATACAGGTCTTGGAATAGCAAAACTGCTTACTTGTGGAGGTTGTGGAATCTGGACGATTATAGATTACTTTTTAATCATGAATGTAACAAAGGAGAAAAACTTAGAAAAATTCATAACAGTCATGTAATGACCAGGCAAAAAGCTTTCACCCTATTGGGAGTTTATATATTAGGTATGGTGTGGATGATACTAAACTACACTTATGATATAAGTTTGGTGCTATGCCCTACTAAAATTCTCTTTGGTATTCCTTGTCCTGGTTGTGGAATGACTAGATCTGTAAAGCTTTGTCTTGAAGGTGAGTTATTGGCAGCAGTACGGATGAATCCCAATATCATACTAGTTTGGATTATTCTTCCCATTGCTCCTTTCATCTTAATCACACAATTAGCAACAAAGAAAGATTATATAGCAAGGATAAATGCCTGTTTAGATAAGAAGGTTTACCTCGTCATAATCCTAATCGCTGAAGGAAGCATATGGATATATAACATTGTCCGGCATATATAAGCGGATTTGACTGCATACTGCTTTATAAATATCGAATATAATAAAATTAAAAACTGAAAGATTATGAAAATCAAGAGTTTATT
>ERZ773165.993-NODE-993-length-18979-cov-4.909533_pt1 | contig 18979 bp, 14 predicted proteins | sample MGYA00581003_ERZ773165 | MGnify/ENA primary metagenome ERZ773165 (study PRJEB29015, sample SAMEA2737817) | human gut metagenome | biome: human gut; feature: human-associated habitat; material: faeces | place: China | collected 2012 ... | reverse complement strand
TTTAAATAATTCTATAAAAATAGAACTATACTACAACTCATCGAAAAAAGAATCTTTATATGTATATAATAATATTGTTTCATTTTTTAATAGTTATGAAAATAGTATTGTTAAAATATTTGATATAAATACAAATACATCCGATATTTCTACTGATGTTGACCGTACATCTTCTATGATTTCCTCTATACTCCCCATGATGATTATTATGTTCTTATTTACTGGATGTATGAATTTAGCTCCAGAATCAATTGCAGGAGAAAAAGAAAGAGGAACGATTGCCACATTGTTAGCAACTCCAGTAAACCGTACTGAAATCATACTTGGGAAAATTATAAGTCTTGTTTTTTTTGCAGTGCTAAACGGAATTTCCAGTTTTATTGGGATTATGTTGGCGATTCCAAAAATGATGAATAGTAATAATAATATAAATATATATAAAATAAATCATTATATATATATACTACTTGTGGTTATTTCAACTGTTCTCCTAATTATTTCTCTGATTTCTCTGATTTCTACTCTGTCGAAATCAGTTAGAGAAGCAAGTGCCTTATCCTCTCCTCTCATGATTATATCTATGTTGATTAGTATAACTCCCATGTTCAACGTAGAATTTTCAGATTTTTACTGGAGATTAATTCCAATATTTAACAGTGTATTATGCTTAAATGACGTTTTTTCATTTAATATAAATTCAATAAATATAGTCTTAACAATCTTGTCTAATACAGTTTATTCTGTTTTTATTATTATGATAATATCAAAAATGTTTAAAAATGAAAAAATAATATTTAATGCTTAATTTCCCTACTTTATCGTGCTACTGCAAAAAACATTGTTTATTTTTGTCGCTGACTCTTGCTTTTTTGAGAAAGAACTGTTATAATAAGAGAATGTGATACAGCATCGGTGCTGTATAAAATTTAAAAAAATGGAAAGAGGAAACAATATGCCTGCAAATATCATTGTTGGTTCTCAGTGGGGCGACGAAGGAAAAGGGAAAATCATCGACATCATGGCTTCTCGTGCAGAAGTTGTCGTTCGTGCAACTGGCGGAAATAACGCTGGTCACACCGTTGTCAATCACGGTGAGGTTTATAAGCTGCACCTGATTCCTTCTGGTATCCTGTATCCGGACACCCTTTGCCTGATTGGTGCTGGTGTGGTATTAGACCCGAAAGACTTTATTTCTGAACTGGACAATCTCGAAAGCCGTGGCATCTCCACCGCAAATCTGAAGATTGACCCTCGTGCACATGTGGTTATGCCGTGGCACATCGAATTAGACGGTCTGTCTGAAAAGTTCCGTGGAAATTCCGACATCGGTACAACAAAGCGTGGAATTGGCCCAACTTACATGGACAAGTACGAACGCTGCGGTCTGCGGATGTATGACCTGGTACATCCGGAAATCTTCGCTCAGAAGGCAAGAACCACTGGCGAACTGAAAAACAAGATTATCACTGCTGTTTACGGCGGCACTGCATTTGATTTGGATGCTGTTATTGCAGAATATATCGAATACGGCAAGCGGCTCGCTCCGTACATTGCAGACGTTTCCGTTCTGACTTATGAAGCTGACAAGGCTGGAAAGACCATCATGTTTGAAGGTGCACAGGCAACCTTGCTGGATATCGACTTCGGTACATATCCATATGTTACTTCTTCTCATCCGATTTCTGCTGGTGCGTGCATCGGTAGTGGTGTTGGCCCGAAGATGATCACCAACATCATTGGTGTTGCAAAGGCTTATACCACCAGAGTTGGGAAAGGTCCGTTCCCGACCGAACTGAACGACGAAACTGGCGACCTCATCCGTAACAAGGGTGGCGAATTTGGTACAACAACTGGCAGACCGAGAAGAACTGGCTGGTTCGATGCAGTTATCGTTCGGCATTCCGTTCGGACAAATGGTCTGGATGGTCTGGCAATCAACAAGCTGGATACCCTCAGCGGTCTGAAGACCCTGAAAATGTGCGTTGGCTATGAAAAGCCGGATGGCACAATCCTGAAGGACTTCCCGCCGGCACTGGAAGAACTGGCAGACTGCAAGCCGATTTATGAAGAATTTGAAGGCTTCAGCGAAGACATCAGCTCCTGCAAGACCTTTGACGAACTGCCGGAAGCTTGCAAGAAGTACATTGCAAGACTGGAAGAAGTTTGCGGCTGTAAAGTAGTTATGGTCGGCAATGGTCCGGATCGTTCTCAGATTCTGGAACGGTAAGACTTGTCACCATCTTGCATCTTGATGAAAAAACAAAGACAAAAGCACCCGTAAAACGGTGCTTTTGTGCTATTCTATGCCCATTTTGAAAGGAAGTGTCCCCTCGTCATGCAAGCAGCCATTCTATTTTTATTGTTGGTCGTCATCTGTCTGCAAATCTTTATCATCCTTGTCATCAAGCAATCATCTGGTAATGCCTCCGAGGACAGCGGCAACGCTGCTGCTCCTACGCAGGAACAGCAAAAAGAACTCCTCTTTCACATCCAACAAAACTTATCTGCCCTCTCGCAATCGCTCAAGGAAAGCCAGCAGCAAGCTGCTTCCTATCAAAATCAGAGCATTGCCACGCTCAACCAGAACCTTGCTGCTCAGATGCAGCAGATGGAACAGCGTCTGCGTACCATTGAACTGACGAATGGACAGGGTATGGAACAAGTTCGCCAGACGATTCAAACCAGTCTGAACCGCATGCAGCAGGTACAGGCGGACAACCTCGCTGAAATTCAAGGCGTAGTAGAACAAAAACTCACACAGACACTCGAACAAAAGGTACAGAGTGCTTTTCAGATGGTCAACGAACGATTGGAAATGGTCTATCGGGGACTGGGCGAAATGCAGACGCTCGCTGCTGGTGTTGGAGATTTAAAAAAAGTATTGTCCAACGTAAAAACCCGTGGGATTCTAGGAGAAGTACAGCTTGGCAGCATTTTGCAGGAGATTCTTGCTCCGGAACAATATGCTTATGATGTTACCGTCAACCCCAACCGCCGAGAACACGTTGAATATGCAGTTAAGTTGCCGGGGACAACAAACGGGCAACCAGTCTGGCTGCCGATTGACTCGAAATTTCCCGGAGATACCTATACTGCCCTGCGGAACGCTCTGGACAGCGGAAATCCGCAGCAAATCAAGGCTGCTCAACAGACACTGACACAAGTCATCCGAAAATGTGCGAAAGATATTCATGACAAATATATCTGTCCGCCTTATACTACAAACTTTGCGATTTTGTTCTTGCCGTTTGAAGGGCTGTATGCCGAAGTCATCAATCTAGGCATGGTTGAAACGCTCCAGCAGAACTTTCAAGTCAACATCGCTGGACCTTCTACGATGGCAGCGATGCTGAACGCCTTGCAGATGGGCTTTCAGACACTTGCCATTCAAAAACGCAGCACAGAAGTCTGGCAAGTTTTACAGCAGGTACAGACGGAATTTGACCGTTTTGCCGATGTCCTGCAAAAGACACAGAATGCCTTGCACAGTGCAGATTCTCAGCTGGAACGCCTTGTTGGCACTCGTACTCGTGCCATTCAACGACAACTGGGAGCGATTCAGACGCAAAACAACCTACATAAAGGAAAATGATAAAACTGATAAAAAAATACAGTCGCCAAATCAACTGTTGGCGGCTGTATTTTTCGACAAAAAACAAGGGTTCTGATAAACAGTTCCCTTGTTTTTTGCAAGTCATTATGTTCTTCTATTTTTTGTTTTTTCTATCTCTTTCCATCCTACTTTATCTCTCTTATTATCTTTTTGTAGGATGTCATCCCTTCTGGGATTGATACTAGTATATCACATTTTCTTTTGATTGTCAAGTACTTTTTATAAGAAATCTAACTTTTTTATAAAAAATAAAAGAATCAACAGATTTTTCTGTGTTTTACAATGCAAGTATAACACAGATATTTTTTACTGTCAAGTAAATTTTAAAAAAATATAAAAACAGGCGAACAAATTGTATTTCCAATCTGTTCGCCTGTCTAACTTCCAACTGAAATTAAATTTCGTGATTATGCCGTCTAGAGATTTTCAAACGGTTCATGGCACGGTTTAACGCTGCCTGCGACTGGTAGTATTGCATAATGCTCTGCCGCTGCCGCAGCCGTTCTTTCGCACGGGTTGCAGCTTCTGCGGCACGTTTTGCATCAATTTCTTCCGGCAATTCAATTGCATCGCCCAAAATCAATGCATAATCGCTCCGAATTTCTGCAAAGCCCTCGCTGATAGCGGCATATCGCCACTCACCGTCTACCTTGTATTGAATTTCTCCCGGACTCACAATCGTAACCAGAGATTCATGTCCCGGCAGGACACCAACCAAACCATCCTGTGCCGGATAAATCAAGTGTTCACACTCGCCGACAAAAAACGGTCGGTCTGCTGCCAGCAGTTCCAATTTAAATGTTTTTGCCATGCCGCATCCCTCACTTACGCTTGATTACAGGGTTTTTGCTTTTTCGATGACTTCATCAATCGTGCCCACATTAAAGAATGCGTTTTCTGGATATTCATCCATTTCACCGCTGATAATCATCTTAAAACCACGGATGGTTTCCTTTAACGGTACATATTTACCTGGAATCCCCGTAAAGACTTCCGCTACATGGAACGGCTGTGACAAGAACTTCTGAATCTTTCTTGCACGGAACACCGCAGTCTTATCTTCTTCATCCAATTCTTCCATACCCAGGATGGCGATGATATCCTGCAATTCCTTATACCGCTGCAACAATTCCTGTACCTGACGGGCAACCTGATAATGTTCTTCGCCAACAACATCCGGTTCCAAGATTCTTGAAGAGGATTCCAGCGGGTCAACTGCCGGATAAATACCCTGTTCTACAATCTTTCTGGACAAAACAGTCGTTGCATCCAAGTGGGCGAAAGTTGTTGCCGGAGCTGGGTCGGTCAAGTCATCCGCCGGCACATAAACTGCCTGTACGGAGGTGATAGAACCGTCCTTTGTGGAGGTGATTCGTTCCTGCAACTCGCCGACTTCATTCGCCAAGGTCGGCTGATAACCAACGGCGGACGGCATTCTGCCCAGCAGAGCGGAAACTTCCGAACCAGCCTGCACATAACGGAAGATGTTATCAATAAACAGCAGCACGTCCTGATGTTTTTCATCACGGAAGTATTCTGCCATTGTCAGACCCGTCTGTGCAACACGCATACGAGACCCCGGCGGTTCGTTCATCTGACCGAATACCAAAGCGGTCTTGCTGATAACGCCGGATTCTTTCATTTCATTCCAGAGGTCGTTACCTTCTCTGGAACGCTCGCCGACACCCGTAAAAATAGAGTAACCACCGTGTTCGGTTGCAACGTTTCGGATCAGTTCCTGAATCAAAACGGTTTTACCAACACCAGCACCGCCGAACAGACCAATCTTACCGCCCTTTGCATACGGTGCAAGCAGGTCGATAACCTTGATACCAGTTTCCAGAATTTCAACAACCGGGCTTTGATTCCGGAAAGACGGTGCTTCTCTGTGGATCGCCCACTTCTGCTTGGTATGCACTTCTCCGGCGTTGTCAATCGGTTCACCCAAAACATTGAACATTCTGCCCAGTGTTTCTTCGCCGACTGGAACTTGAATACAGCTGCCAGTTGCAGTGACTTCCATATCCTTTGCCAGACCATCGGTTGCGGACAAGCTGATGCAGCGAACAACACCATTGCCCATGTGCTGTGCCACTTCCATGACACACTTTTTATGTTCCATCTGGACTGTCAGAGCGTCTTTGATCATCGGCAGTTTGCCGGTAAATGCAACGTCAATGACAGGCCCGAGAATTTGTACAATTTTTCCGGTTTCCATGGATTTTCGGACTCCTCTCTATCCCATGATCAGATTTATTTCGCAGCCTCTGCACCGCTGGAGATTTCTGTAATTTCCTGTGTGATTGCAGCCTGTCTTGCACGGTTATACTGCAACGAAAGCGTTTGCAGCATATCCTTTGCACTGGTGGTTGCAGAGTCCATTGCCGACATACGAGCCTGCTGTTCACTACAAAACGATTCTACCATTGCACCGTAAATCAAGCCCTTCATAAAGTTCGGGGTCAAGTGTTCCATCACCGCTTCCACGGTTGGATAGAAGGTTGCCTCGTGATGACGGGTAACATCTTCTTCACTGGTGACAAAGTTGTTGACGTTCAGCGGCAGCAGCTGCTGGACTTTCGGCTCAAATGTCATGGAATTGAGCATCTTTGTATAGACGATATAAACATCGTCTACTTTCTTCTGCTCAAACAATTCCATCATCAGCACGGCGATTTTCATCGCACGATACAGAGTTGGGTTCTGGGTGGTCTGGATAAATTCTGCATCCACATCCAGTTCGCCTTCTCTTGCTTTCCGCTGAAAATACATTCTGCCGACCTGTCCCATAACAAACAGTCGAGCATATTCACACTGTTCCATCTCTGCTTCTGCCCGCTTGATGACATTGTGGTTATAAGAACCGCACATGCCCTTATCTGCCGTGATGATAATGAATGCTTTTTTCCGCTTATCTGCCGGAATTTCCGTTCTGGTATCGAAAAACCGCATGTCAATATCTTCCGGTGCACGGGACAGAATGCTTCGCATGGCATATAACAGCTTATCAAAATAGGGTTCTGTGGCTGCCAAATCCTTCTTCGCCTTCTTCAGCTTGGAAGAGGAAATCAGGTACATGGCATTCGTAATCTTCATAATATCATTGATACTCTTAATCCGTTCCCGAATTTCCCGCATATTTGACATCTTACTTCACCTGCTTCTTATAGGCTTCTGCTTCTGCAATCAAGGTTGCCTTATCTTCATCGGACAGCTGTCCGGTTTCCTGAATTTTTTGAACCAGATCTCTTACTTTTCCCTGACTCTGTTCAAAATGTGCCATCAAGTCATTGACAAAATCCCGCAGATTCTTCAGCGGAATATCGTCAAACAGCCGTTCGGAGGCAACTGCCAGCACGCAAACCTGCCGCCACAATGGCTGCGGATGATACAGCGGCTGCTTCAGCAGTTCCATCAGTGCATGGCCGTGATCCAACATTGCTTGGGTTGCAGGGTCGAGGTCGGAGCTGAACTGTGTGAAGACTTCCATTTCTCGGAACTGTGCCAGTTCCATACGCATCTTTCCGGCAACCTTTTTCATTGCCTTGGTCTGAGCAGCACCGCCGACACGAGAAACGGACAAGCCGACATTGACTGCCGGACGCATACCAGCGAAGAACAATTCGCTTTCCAAGAAGATCTGACCATCTGTGATGGAGATGACATTCGTCGGAATGTAAGCGGAGATATCGCCTGCCTGTGTTTCGATGATTGGCAGTGCGGTGATTGAACCGCCGCCGTGTGCATCGTCCAGTCGGCAGGAACGCTCCAGCAAACGGGAGTGCAGATAGAAAACGTCACCCGGATAAGCCTCACGCCCCGGCGGACGGTGGAGCAGCAGGGACATTGCACGATAAGCCACCGCATGCTTGGAAAGGTCATCATAAATAATCAGAACATCTTTGCCCTGATGCATGAAGAATTCTGCCATCGCCGTACCGGAATACGGTGCAATATACTGCACTGGAGCAGGAGCACTGGCGGATGCGGAAACAACTACGGAATAATCCATTGCACCATGGGTTTTCAGAGTATTTACAATTTTTGCAACCGTTGAGGACTTCTGACCGATGGCAACATAAATACAGATGACATCCTGTCCCTTCTGGTTGATGATGGTATCTACAGCAATCGAAGTTTTACCCGTCTGACGGTCACCGATGATCAATTCTCTCTGTCCACGTCCAATCGGGAACATGGAGTCGATGGAAAGAATACCAGTTTGCAGCGGAACAGAAACGGACTTTCTGTCTGCAACACCGGCTGCTTCCCGTTCAATCGGGTAATAGTCTTCCGGTTCAATCGGTGCACCGCCATCAATCGGAGCACCCAGTGCATCAACGACTCTGCCAATCAGTCCAGAGCCAACGCCGACACCGGCACGCTTTTTGGTACGCATGACCTGTGTACCTTCTACAATTCCATAATCAGAGCCCAGCAGAACGACACCAACGGTCTTTTCTTCCAAGTTCTGAATAATTCCACGGACACCGGTTTCAAATTCCACCAGTTCGCCGTACATGGCATGCTGCATCCCATAAACGGTTGCAATGCCATCGCCGACCCGAACGACCGTGCCGCCTTCCTGCACGCCGGTCTTTCGGTCGAAATCCGCAATTTCACTCTTTAAAACGGAAATGATTTCACTTGCATTCATGGGTACACATTCCCTCCTGTCACTGTCCTGCCAATTTCTTTTGCAGGGTTTTTAAGGTATTCCGCAAACTGCGGTCATACACCAAGTCACCGATCCGCAATACAAAACCGCCCCGCAATGCTGGATTTTTCTGCATCGTAAGGACTGCCTGCTGTTTGCCTGTCACTTTCATGGCAAACTGTTTCAAGCCTTCCTGCTGGGCTTCTGTAAGCGGTGTGACATATTCCACAACAGCGTGGACACAGCTTTCTGACTGTCGCTTCTTCTCATAAAATGCCTGAAAAATTTCCGGCACATCGGCAGTTTCTGCGTTTTTACAGAGCACACAGAGCAGATTCTGCACTGCCTCCGGAAATACCTTCCGAACAACCGCTTCCTTTTCCGGAATGGAAATGGTGGGATTCGTCAGAGCTTCGCTGAGTGCCGGACAACATTCCCAGATTGCCTGTGCCTGCTCCACCACATCCATCGGGTATTGCAGTTCTAACATTGCCTGTGCATAACATTCAGCTGGTCGGCTCATGAATTCACACCTTCCTCCTTCAAGAACGCATCAACAAGATTCCGGTTTTCGGCATCGTCCATTTTTCCTTCTACCAACTTTGCAGCAGCAGCGAGTGCCAAGTCTGCAATTTCCTTTTGTGCACCAGCCAAGGTATTCTGCCGTTCGGCATCGATTTCCTTCTGTGCATTCTGAATCATGCGGCTTGCTTCCTGCTGTGCCTGTTCGGTAATCTGATTTCCCTGTTCTTTTGCGGCAGTTCTGGCGTTTGCAATAATCGTACTTGCCTCCTGCTTTGCACCGGAGAGCGTGTCTTCATACTGCTGCCGCAGCTGATGTGCTTCCTCTTTGGACGCTTTTGCCTGATTCAGATCAGCTTGTACCGCTGCGGCACGCTGATCCATGATATTCTGAATGCGTCCGAACAGGAACTTCTTCAGAAACAAGAACAGTACCAGAATATTGATGATTGAAAATGCAATCGTCCAAATATCAAACTCTAACATAATTTCTGTTTCGTCCTGCTCTCTGGCAGAACGCAGCTCCTTTCTTTAAAGGATTCCCTGCTGATCACTTCATGATGACCAGCAGCAGTGCAACAACGAAACCATAGATGGCGGTTGCTTCTGCCAGGGCACTACCTAACAGCAGTGTCTTATTGATGTCGCCGGCTGCCTCCGGCTGTCTTGCAATGGCTTCTGCTGCCTTTGAGGTAGCAATTCCGATTCCCAGACCTGCACCCAAGCCGGTCAAAACGGCAATTCCTGCTGCAATCATGATTCTTTTCCTCCTATGTTGAATGATTTCAATTTTCTGTTTACTTCATAATAACCAAGAGCAATGCGACAACGAAACCGTAAATCGCAGTTGCTTCTGCCAGGGCACTACCGAGCAACAACGTCTTGTTGATGTCGCCAGCTGCTTCCGGCTGTCTTGCAATGGCTTCGGTTGCCTTTGAGGTAGCAATCCCGATGCCCAAGCCTGCACCTAAACCTGTTAAAACGGCAATTCCTGCTGCAATCATGATGATTTCCTCCTTATTTCTCGTGGTGTTCCATGCCCTCCGCCATAAACAGCGAAGTTAAAAATACAAATACATACGCTTGAATCAGTCCGTCGAACACGTCAAAGTACATACTGAATACCATTGGGACAATCAGTCCACAGACGTGTTCAATCAGCTTCATGACAACGAATGCACCCAAAACATTACCGAACAGTCGCATACACAGCGAAAGCGGACGAATGCCGATTTCCATAATGTTGATTGGGGTCATAATTGCCATTGGTTTGGTGAAGGATGACAAAAAGCCTTTCAAGCCGCCCTGTGCCCGGAATGTGGACACTTCAATCAGGATAATGCTGAGCAATGCAAATGCAACCGTGACGTTGATGTCTTTGGTCGGCGGTTTAATACCGAAGCCGAACATCCCGATGAGGTTGGAAATGCCGAGCAGCAGCAGCACAGTACCCAGATATGCGAAATACGGTCTACCGGCTTTGCCCATGTTGCCTTCCAAGAAATTGTTCACCCACGTTACCGCAGATTCGAGCATCGCCTGCCCACGGCCGGGAACAATTTTCAGATTGCGTGTCAAAAGCAGAACCGCAATCATGACGAACGCCATAATGCCCCACATGACCACAATGGATTCATGCACGGGGATTCCTCCGAACAGCGGAATGGTAAAGGCGACCTCGGTTTGCAGTTCTTCTGCCAATGCTTCTCCCATCTTCTCACCATCCTCTCTCACAAGCTCTTTTGCAGTTTCTGCAAAAGGCATCTGCCGTCTTGGTATCAACGGCAGCATTCAAAGTGTTGAATGTTAGAACAGTGTCGTTTACTGCTCTGCTTTCTATTATACACACGGCTGTGTAAAATTGCAAGCATTAAAATGCGGCAAAATGACGGATATGGGACAATCTTCCGGAAACTGTTGCTTTTTGCAAGTTTCCAAAAGTACCGAAAATATTTCGCATTTTCATTCTCCACTTTTAATCATTATAGAACTTTCGGAGAAAAAAGTCAACGGTTTCAGACTTAACTTTTTACACGATTTTCCGTGGAAAATAAGGCATTTTTCGTCAAAAAAGTACATTTTCAAAAGTCGCTGTCCACAATGTCAAAAGTTATTATTTTTTCATATCGTTTTTCGTACATCTCCACAAAAGGACAATTGTCTGCATGAGATAGACAGAGATTCCAAAAGTGTGCAAAAATCATCAAAAACAAACAGAAGCACCGTTACCCATCGGATAACGGTGCTTCTGGATTGATATAGAATAGAAGAGAGGATAGCATACCAATATTCTACAGAACCATTGCTCCTGAAAAAACAAGCGTTCTCGAAAATATCCTGTTCTGTAGAAGGTACTTTTATTTTACCACATTTTTTTAGAAATGTCAACTATTTTTTTCGATTTTTTCATATGCAGTTTTGTATAAGTTGCAACAGAGCAAAAAAGACCGCTTTCCAGCCGGAAATATCGGCGGAAAACGGTCTTTCTCTCACTTCCTGAAAAAGAAAATCTTAGTTCTTCATTTCGTAATGTTCGCCAATCAGGGATGCATTTGCTGCCAGAATCGGACGAATGCAGTTGTCTACAAATTCTTCAGTCTGCTGTTCACTTCTACCTGTGAAGTTTTCCGGCTGCAAAATCGCATCCAGTTCTTCCTTGGTAATCATGAACATCGGGTCAGCCAGAATCATATCGCACAGGTCATTTTCCAGACCATCTTCCTTGACGTGCTTTCCAGCAATCATGGAGTATTCCCGAATCTTTTCGTGCAGTGCCTGACGGTCGCCGCCCTTCTTAACGGCATCCATCATGATGTTTTCGGTTGCCATAAACGGCAGTTCCCGCATGATCCGCTGCCGAATCATCTTCGGGTAAACCACCAGACCATCGGTTACATTCAGCATGATGTTCAGGATCGCATCCACACCCAGACAAGCTTCCGGAACAGAAATCCGCTTGTTTGCAGAGTCGTCCAATGTCCGTTCAAACCACTGTGTTCCTGCGGTGAATGCCGGATTCAGGCTGTCGATCATGACATAACGGGACAGAGAGGTGATTCGTTCGCACCGCATCGGGTTCCGCTTGTATGCCATTGCAGACGAACCAATCTGCGTCTTTTCAAACGGTTCTTCCATTTCCTTAAAGCTCTGCAACAACCGCATATCGTTGGAGAACTTCGAGCAAGACTGTGCAATGCCGCTCAGCGTTGCAAGAATCTGGGAGTCAATCTTTCTGGAATAAGTCTGACCAGAAACCGGAACAACACCGGTGAAGCCCATTTCTTCTGCAATCATCTGTTCCAGCTTCTTTACCTTTGTGGAATCGCCTTCAAACAGTTCCATGAAAGAAGCCTGTGTACCCGTTGTGCCCTTTGAGCCGAGCATTTTCAGGTTGGCAAGCCGGAAATCCAGTTCTTCCAAATCCATCAGCAGTTCATTCATCCACAGCGTTGCACGCTTGCCGACGGTTGTCAGCTGTGCCGGCTGCAAGTGGGTGTATGCCAGTGCCGGCATGCCCTTGTACTGCATGGCAAACTTCGACAGATTTGCCAGAACATTGATCAGCTTCCGGCGGATGATTTTCAGAGCGTCCCGCATAATAATAATGTCTGTATTATCGCCAACATAGCAGGAGGTTGCTCCCAAGTGAATGATGCCCTTTGCGTGCGGACAAACCTGTCCATATGCATAAACGTGGGACATGACATCGTGACGAACGACCCGTTCCCGTGCTTCTGCAACATCATAATCAATGTTATAAACATTGTCTTCCAGTTCCTTTACCTGAGAAGGTGTAATCGGCAGACCGAGTTCCATTTCTGCCCGAGCCAGAGCGACCCAGAGCTTTCTCCAAGTAGAAAATTTCTTGTCAGCAGAAAAAACGTGCTGCATTTCTTCGCTGGCATACCGTGTACAAAACGGACTTTCATAACTGGTTGTATTCCGCATGATTTTTAATTCCTCTCCTTTTGATAATCCTTGAATGGATGAACGTGTACTTTCTATTATAGCGGAATTTCCCGTATTCGTCAACCTTTTTCTTTGACATAAACGCCGCCGGCTGCTGCATATGCTGATAACAAAATGTCATTTCAACAGACAGGAGGCGTTCCATGATGCAGGGATTAACCCAACAGGAGGCAAAAAACCGTCTGCGACAGGACGGGAAAAACGAACTCGCAGAAGCCCCCAAATCCAAACCCGTCCGGATGTTCCTCGGCCAATTTCGAGATGTCATGGTTATGATTTTGCTGGCAGCAACCATGGTTTCTGTTTTGCTGGGCGAATGGACGGATGCCATCACCATTATTTTAATTGTTCTGCTGAATGCAATTTTAGGGTTCATTCAGGAATTTCGGACAGAACGCACCCTCGAAACACTCCGGCAGATGACTGCCCCCACCGCTGCCGTCTGCCGAGATGGAACATGGCACACCATTTCCGCTGCGGAACTGGTACGGGGTGACCTCATCCGGCTGGAAGCCGGCGACCGTGTTCCGGCAGATGCTGCCCTCGTGACTGCCAGCGGCATTGCTGCCAATGAATCCATTTTAACGGGCGAATCGGCTGCTGTTTCCAAAACTGCTGGAGCAGAAACCGACACGGACAACGCCCTCCACAAGAAAAATGTCGTCTATGCGGGAACTGCCATCCTGCGAGGCTCTGCCACTGCCTGCGTCATTGCAACGGGCACAAAAACGCAGATGGGACAGATTTCCGACTTGCTGCATGATGTCACGGTTTCTCAAACACCACTGCAAAAACGTCTTGCCGGACTGGGAAAAGTCGTTGCATTGCTCTGTATTGTCGTGTGTATTCTGGTCTTTTTCGCAGGGGTTTTCCGAGGAGAACCGATTTTTGATATGCTGATGACAGGCATCACCATTGCCATCGCTGCCATTCCGGAGGGCTTACCAGCAACTGTTACCATTGCCCTTGCACTGGCAGTCAGCCGCATGATGAAACATCAGGCTCTCGTCAACCGTCTGCACAGTGTTGAAACACTGGGCTGTGCAGGTGTTCTCTGTGCGGATAAAACAGGGACAATTACAGAGAATGACATGACTGTCACAGACTTGGTGATTAGTACCGCACATTTCTCTGTTGACCAGTGCATTCGCCAACAGGGAGTGGCAGTTTCTCCCGAACAGCATCCGGCTTTACAAACCTTACTGGAATGCTGTATGCTCTGCACCACGGCAGAACATACCCCCGGACAAAATCCCATCGGTGACCCGACCGAAACCGCCCTGCTAATCGCAGCGGAAAAGGCTGGCTTCTCTCGGGAACGCTGCAAGCAACGCTATCCCCTCCACCATATGGAACCTTTCGACAGCGAAACCAAAAAGATGGAAGTCACGGTTTCCTACAACGGCACAGAACGGCAATACCTCAAGGGTGCAGCAGACCGTGTGTTGCCACTCTGCACGCAATTGCTGCATGGAACAACGGTCACCACGCTGACGGAATCGTTTCGGGAAGAAGTCCGCTCCGCTGTGCAGACCTTGTCAGAACGTGCTCTGCGAGTATTGGCGTTTGCCTATCGGGAATCAGATGGCGATTGGATTTTTCTGGGGTTGAGCGGTATGTTAGACCCTCCTCGAGAATCGGCAAAACAAGCGATTCGCACCTGCGAACAGGCGAAAATTCAAACTGTAATGATTACTGGCGACCACAAAAAAACCGCCCTTGCCATTGCAGAGCAAGCAGGGCTGCTGCACGGAAAAAAGGCGATGACAGGACAGGAACTGGATGCTTTGAGCGATGAACAGCTTGCCGCTTGTATTCAGGAATATGCAGTCTTTGCAAGAGTCAATCCTGCTCATAAGCTGCGGTTGGTACGTGCCTATCAGAAAACGGGTGCAATTGTTGCAATGACAGGAGATGGTGTCAACGATGCTCCGGCTCTGAAAGAGGCAGATGTTGGCGTTGCCATGGGAAAATCCGGCACAGAAGTGGCAAAACAGGCGGCAGATGTGATTCTATTGGATGACAACCTATCGACTTTGGTTTATGCGGTGGAGCAGGGACGCTGTATTTATGCCAACATCCGAAAATTTGTCCGCTATCTGCTCTCCTGCAACATCGGGGAAGTGATTACAATGCTGCTGGGGATTCTCATGGGCATGCCTGTGATTCTGCTGCCCACGCAATTGCTGCTGGTGAATCTGGTCACGGATGGGCTGCCAGCGATTGCCCTTGGCATGGAACAGCCCGAACCGGATGCCATGCGGCAGCCACCACGAAAACCAGAAGAGCCGTTCTTCTCCGGCGGTCTGTTACAGCGAATTGTCTTTCGAGGGCTGTTAATTGGAGTCTGCACGCTGGGAGCGTTCTCCATGGCACTGCGACTCGGCGGAACGCTGGAGGCTGCCCGTACCACTGCTTTGTGTACGCTGATTCTCTCGCAGCTGATTCACGTTTTTGAGTGCAAATCAGAAACAAAATCCCTGTTTCATCTGCCACTCTGGAACAACTGGAAGTTATTGGCTGCCGTTGCGGTTTCCGCCGGTATCTTATTTGCAGCGGTGGAAAGTTCGGCTCTACAGATGATTTTCACGACTGTTCCGCTGTCGCTGCCACTCTGGATTGTCGTTGCAATTTCTTCGTGTGCGATTCCGATTTGCTCGGCAATTCTGTTTCAAATCACCGCAAAGAAAAAGGGAGGACAATAAAAAAACAGCCCCTTTCTTTCAAAAAGGACTGTTTTTCCCTCAATTTATGATAAACTATATCATAAGCCTGTTATTCTGCTCCTTCAGTCGGCAGCAGTGCAAATTCTTCCGGTAACGGTGATTCCACTGGTTCTCCGGACTCTGTATTTGTCTGTTTCGATGAAGTGCCAATGACATCCGCCCAGCTTGGCTGCATACCAGAAGCAGTCTTTGCATAATACGTCAAAACTGCAACGGCATCTTCTACAGAAATCACTCTATCGCCGTTAATGTCAGCAGCGTTTGTTGCCAAATCATTGATGTGAGCAATCTCAGAGAAGAATGTGGTATATCCGGCAGCCCGTTTTGCATAATACGTCAAAATCTGCACAGCATCGTCTACACTAACGATAGAATCCCCGTCTACATCGCCCATTTCATAGGGGTCAGGCAAGGTGGTGGTTGTAGTGATAACCGTGGTTGTCATCGGTTCGGTAGTTGCTGTTGTCAAATCGGTGGTTTCTGTTTCGATTGGTATCGTCGTTTCTGCTGTGGTTTTTGGGACAGAAACGGTAATGGTCAACTTATAGAATTTCTGGTTGACCAACGCTCCAACAATGACATCTCCCTCGGAAACTGCTGTCAATACGCCATCTTGGTCAATTGTTGCAATGCTGTCATCCGTCGAAATCCACTGAGGCACTTCACCCTTTTCCCCTAAGTAATACAGTTGCAGTGTTGCACCGATTTGGTGAATCTCCTTGATGTTTTTCTGTGTAACGACTCTTCCCTCACCCTCTAGGGTTGTTCCAGTGACGGGCTGTTCCAGTGAGGTAGTTGTTGTGGTCTGCGTAGTTCTCGCAGAAGTTGTGGTGTTGGAAGGCTTCGTTGTGCCTGTCGTTGTCTTTTTTGTAATAGCGGTCGTGGCAGTTGCTTTGGTCGTTTCTGCTGTTGTTGTGACCACCGTCGTTTCTGTTGTCTGGGAGCGGCGTTGCTGCCAGGACAACAGCGGATAACTGCCTGTAATACCGGAATAAGCTGCTCCGAGTTTTTGTGCAAAGGTTGCTTTCTGCATCTCCGATTGCTTCATTGCCGTGCAAATTTCTCGGTCAATTGGCTGCGTATCCGTCACACCGGATTGATAATAGCACGCTGTACAATTAGCATTGCTGTCCCCAACAACACCACCTATTTTTTCATCTCCAGACACCGTTCCAATATTAAAGCAAGTTTCAATCGAACCACATTCAAATGCTCCAACCACGCCGCCAGCTATGGTATTTCCTTTAATCGCTCCGGTGTTGTAACAGTTCTGCACGATGCCGCCACTCTCTTGTCCAACGACACCGCCAGCAAATTGCAGCGAAGAAATTCTTCCTGTACTGCAACTTTCTGATACAGTTGCATAGATGCTCTGCCCAGCAATTCCGCCGGCAGCTTCCTGCCCGGAAATAAATGCTTCGTTGCTGCAGCGGGAAACCATTCCGTTAAAGTTCACGCCGCAGATACCGCCAGCCATGTAATACCAAGAAGAGATCACGGCTCGATTTTCGCAATTTTCAATTGTGCCCTTATAATTATAGCCGCAAATACCGCCAGCAAAGGTATCATAACTGCTCAAATAACTTTTTTCAATCGTCAGATTTTTTACCGTTGCTGTTCGGTAAAGTCCGGCAAACAAACCTGTTTCTCCGTAATTCTGAGCATACAAGCCCGAAATTGTATGTCCATTGCCGTCAAATGTTCCATGAAACAAAGATTGATTGACAATCCCAATCGGAACCCAAGTATTAGACGGCTGTGCTTCGGCGGTTTCCCATTTCTCCCAATTGGTCAGCGGATTCATCTGTAAATCTGCCTCTAATGTAATGGTTACGCCCTCAAAGTTGGTTGTTCCATCGTTCACTAATTTTGCCAGTCCAGCCAATTCTTCCGGATTTGAGATAGAAAGCTGTGTTTCGCCTGCCTGATACCAACTGGTATCCACAGTTCCGTTCCAAGCTGCTGAAAAAACGGAAACATTTGCAGGCAGGCAAGCGATTGTCAGCAATCCCGTGACAAAAAAAGAAATCGCTTTCCGGCAAGTGTTCTTTCTTAATTTTTCCATAATTTCCACTCTTTTTCTATTTTTTAAGTACCATCGAATTTTTTACTTTCTCTCTGTTTATTATACGCATTTTTCTATGGAATGTCAATGTCTTGCGGACAGAACCGACATTTTCAACAAAAGCAAGATTCTTTCACAAACGTAAGTTGAAAAAGATTCCCAGAAAAACTTGTATTTCTTTCCATTTTATTTTCCTTTTTATGGTAAATATAAGCTGCATCTTTCCGATTTTACAGTGAAATCACCTGTTTTTTCCTATTTTTATGAATTTTTACCAAAAATAGAAAGTGTTTGTGGTGACAAATTCATGACAGTTGCTTACTTTTCAACAATTCACTGTTCTCTATTTACATCTGACTTTTCCACATTGGAAGCGTTCTCTTGTTCGTAATTTTTCTTTCAAAAATAGATAAAAAAGTGGAAAGCTGCTTAAAAAGTACTTTACGCTATCAGATATTTATTCAAATCCTTTTTCAGAGGTTGTCCCAATCTGGAGCATATCCGACGGACTTCTTTGCATAGTAGGTCAAAATCGAAACGGCATCTTGCACGGAAATGATGCCGTCTTTATCAATATCGCCTCTTTGAATCTGCTGAAATTGGACATCCGTTTCCGGCTCTAATCCTACGGATTTCTTTGCATAATAAGTCAACACCAATACAGCATCCTGCACCGAAACTGCACCATCTCCGTCCGGATCACCACGTTCCAGCTGTACCACTGGAGCATCTGCTTCCGTTGTGATTTGCTGTACCGTAATAGAAATTCCGGTATCTGCTGCAACATCCGTATCGGTATAAGCAGCAAGCGGAATGTTTGTTTCCAGCATCAAATAGGAAATCTCTGCAACTGTATGCGGCAGCAGCGTTTTCACCTGATATGTTCCGTCCCGTGTAATATGTACTACGCCGGGGGTTGCTGTGTCTTCATCCGTTCCAAAAAATGTAAGGTCTTCCGCAGCACCCAGCAGAGAAACCACATAGGGTTCTGACAATCTACCCAATCCGGAAATCGTAAATGTTACATTCAAATAATCAGAAGCTGGACTCGGCTGCAAGTCCGTACAGTTGGAATTGCCCTGCTCATTCCGCAAATTCAGCCGTAAATAAAGCCCATTTGTAGTAAAGCTGTCCGGTGACTGCGTATAGGGCAATGCGGTTGCGGTTGCAGATACAGGCAGGGACAAGCTGCAAATAGTCAGGCAAAACGTGAGCAGAACTGCAAAAATCCGAGAATGATGCATGGAATACAAATCCTTTCTATCATAAAGTACAATCTTCTGCTATTATACAAATTCTGCGGATTTTTGTCAATGTGTGGGGAAATGTTTTCTTGATTTCTGAAACCAGTTCTGGGGAAACCGTCTGCGTACGGTTCGGCAAAATCGCTTCGCTCTTTGCCTTTGTGCTGTTCGCCGGTGGTTGCG
>ERZ773165.991-NODE-991-length-18998-cov-87.492636_pt1 | contig 18998 bp, 17 predicted proteins | sample MGYA00581003_ERZ773165 | MGnify/ENA primary metagenome ERZ773165 (study PRJEB29015, sample SAMEA2737817) | human gut metagenome | biome: human gut; feature: human-associated habitat; material: faeces | place: China | collected 2012 ... | reverse complement strand
TTGTTGCTCAGGTACTTATAAATAAAGTTAAATCAAAGTGTTGCGGAATTAAGGTAAAGCAGAGAAATTCGCTCTCGGCGGCTTTACTTTCGACGTGGATGAATCACAACTCTTCACCCCTTGGAAGCCTGTTGTTCACAGACAAATAGAATACGGAAAAAGCCCCAAGGAGATGAAAAATGCAGATGGTAATGCGCCGTCTGGTGTAGAGGACATCACATTCATGTATGGTGGCTGGACCAATCACCCTAACGCTGTAAAAGCAGCAACCTGGAATGAAACCGAAAAGACTTGGGGATTCAATGAAAATGGAACCGTCAATACCATCTACAATGTCAATAACGAAAGTAAGATGGATAAATGGGAGGAAGTAAAATCTGAAAGTGAAACTACAGATAAATTGGTTACACTTGACGGTTATACTAAGTTTACATCCGGTTGTGGACAGATTCCTACCGATCAATATGGCAAGGCTTTCGATCCTACACAGACATCCTCTGCAACCCCAAGTGTAGCAAATATCCCATGCCGCGGTACTTACTATAAGTTTGAACCTGCCAAGGATGGTACACTCAATGTTTATGTAAGACAGGCTGCCAAAAGTCCCCTCTACCTCGTGGATGAGACCGGTAAGCCACAAAAGTCAATAGACTATAAAGCAGGCAACGATGCGACCTTCACCGAAGGCACTGATGCTTCATATAGAATCGACAAGTTGGCAGCATGCCGCTATGGTTTCGAAGTACAGGCAGGCAAAACCTACGTTCTATTCCAGAACAATGAGAAGCTCGGATTCTACGGATTCACATTCGGTGCTTCAAGCACAGCAGAAACCACTGTCAGCATCTCACAGGCTGACGGCTATACCTATGAGGCAAAAAACAATGCCACAGTAACCCTTACCAAGCCACTCAAGGCAAATGTATGGAATGCCATCTGTCTGCCATTTAGTATGACTGAGCAGCAGGTAAGAAATGCGTTCGGAGAGGATGCTCGCATTGCCGAATTCAAGAAAGTTGATGAAAGCGGAAAGAAAGCTGTGGCGTCTTTTGGCATGCACTACTACCAGTTGATTACAGCCGGCAAGCCATGTCTCATCAAACCTTCTCAGGTAAACGAAAACGATACTTATACCATCAAGGGGGTAACCACCGATGCAGAACAGGCACTGACCATAGCTGACTCTAACAAGAAATTTGATTTCGTAGGAACATACGCTCCTACTACCATGCCTGCCAACAGCCACTTCTTGGGTAGCAACGATGGCAAACTGTACTACATCACCGCTAACAAGGAAATCAGTGGTCTGAAAGCATTCTTCCAGCCAGTTAGCACCAGCAATGCCAAGTTGAGCATCGCATTCGACAGTACTGACAATGATTTTGACAACAACACGACTGGCATTGAAGCCATCAAGGACTACATGGATCAAGATGCAGCCAACAGTTCTGCCAACAAGGGCATCTACAATATCAACGGACAGTTCATGGGTACCAACCCAGCTATCCTCCCTCAAGGAATTTACGTAAAGAACGGCAAGAAGTTCATCGTAAAATAAAGAGTTTTATGAAGATGAAAATGTATTAAAAAGTAGCAAGAAGATGAAAAAGATATATATGACACCCGAAACAACAGGTGTAGCAATCAAGACCGAAAGTTTTCTCTTGACGCTTTCAAGTGGTAACGTAAAACCAGAAGCGCCAGACTCTGGTCTGGATGGTGGTGGAACAATAGAAGGTGGCGGTAATGGCGACAACCAGTCACCAGCCAAACTACACAATACTAATGTTTGGGAAGCTTGGGAAAAATACTAAATTCATATACGTTCTAAAGCGGGGGAAAGCACTCAGGAGAGCTGCTTTCCCCTATTTTTTGACCTATCATCTTGCATATTTAGACAAATTACTCATTTTGATATTGTTTTAGCTCAATTTGTAAATTCTGCTGCAAAAGTACATTTTTCTGTGAAATCCTACCCTTTTCTTGATACCTCGCGTTTGCCAGGTATCAAGAATAGTCTGGTTTTCCCGTGCCATTAAGCATTTTTATACCGGTTTTTCTTGGCATAACCATTTTTTCTCTGTATCTTTGCAAAAAGTTAAGCTGCAGAAGTCAAGTAAGTACGAACATTCAAAAAGTATCGGATATGACAAATTACAATCTCAGAAAGCTGCCAGCAGGCATCCAGTCGTTCAAGAAAATCAGAGAAGAGAACTATCTCTATGTTGATAAGACCGACATTATTTGGAAATTAGTAACCAACGGCTATACGTATAATTACCTGAGCCGTCCTCGCCGATTTGGCAAGTCATTGCTTGTCGATACGCTACAGTCGTACTTCGAAGGAAAGAAAGAACTCTTCGAGGGATTGAAAATCATGTCATTAGAGAAAGAATGGAAATCATATCCCGTTGTTCGACTCGACATGAGCATGGCTGATGCCACCCCCGAAGGCATCAAGGCTTACTTTGACGAGACCTTCGCCAAATACGAAGCCCAATATGGCATCACACCAAGATCCCTGACTGCTCTGTCAAACCGATTCAAGAACATCATTGTTGCAGCATACGAACAGACCGGCCTGCAGGTTGCCGTGCTCATTGATGAGTATGATGCACCCCTACAGCACTCCTGGATGACTCCGGAACACAAGGCATGCACGGAAGTATATCGCACCGTGTTCTCTGTGCTTAAGAATGCTGATGAATACGAAAAGCTTGTCTTTATCACGGGCATCACCAAGTTCACCCAGATTTCATTGTTCTCGGTACTCAACAATCTTTCCAACATCAGTTTCTTACCAGAATATACCCCAATCTGCGGTATTACAGAAGAGGAAATTTTGGAGAATTTCATGCCAGAAATTGAAAAAATGGCAACACGTAACAAATGGTCAGTACAGGAAACCCATGATAGATTAAAGGCTTATTACGACGGATACCACTTCTCAGAAGAAAACATGGTGGACATCTATAATCCTTATAGCCTGGTCAATGCACTACAGCAATCCAGATTGAGTAATTTCTGGGCTGCATCGGGCGCCACCTCTCTCATCCCTAAGTTTGTTAACAATGCCGAATTGCGCTTAGGCAATTTCGACCATTGCCGCATCCTGCGAAATATACTGGAGCAATCTGATGTAACAGGCGGTGGAGCTGCCCTGTTCCTATATCAGTCGGGCTATCTCACCATCAAGGACAGCGATGAATTCGGCTACGTCTTGGGATTTCCTAACGAGGAAGTGAAGCAAGCTCTCTATGAGATGGTACTCCCAGCCTTAACCTTGCGAGAGGAAGGCGATAGCCAGTCATTGCAAGCCAATCTGTACTACCAGTTAGGAACAGGTCAGTTGGCTGAAGCCATGAAATCAATGAAGGCTCTCATTGCCGATGTGCCATATAGCAACAAGAAGCTTGCCTCCATGGATATGGAAGAACGCTACCGCCTCATCATCAGCACCATCCTCAATGCCATCGGACTGAAGGTTGAAGTGGAGCACATGCTCGCCACAGGTAGAATTGATATTCTCGCCACAACTTCGAGATATATCTATGTAATAGAATTAAAGCTGAAGAACAATGGTGGTAAGGAAGCTGCCATCAAGCAAATCATCTCGAGCCAATATCTAGAGCCGTTCAAGGCTGACAAGCGAGAAGTGATAGGACTAGGAATTGAGCTGGATGATGAAGGAAAAGGATTGCTGGATTGGAAAAAAGCATAAAGAAAAAAACAAGAATAAGGAAAAGACTGAAACAAAAGATAGAGAAAAGACTAATAACAAGCAAAAGATGACCTCACGTTTTGCGAGGTCATCTTTTTTATTAGCGATTCCTTGACTTTTTGGCAAAACACCTAACATATTTGTACTATTTTACTTTTTTAAGGACCATAAGACAGACGTTATTGAGTATTTTTCACTATCTTTGCATCCGAAGAAATAAACAAAGAAGTAATAATCAATAAGGAAAACTTAAAAACCAACAACAATATGGACAAGATACTAAAAACGCAATTTGTCGGATTTTCCTTTGCATTGGCTCTGCTGTCATCTCTCGGCAGTCAGGCTCAGTCGCATTCTGGTGCGCTGTCGCTCCCTACCCCTACTCAGGAAGCCAAACCTGGTGTAAGATGGTGGTGGATGGGATCTGCTGTAGATAAAGAGAACCTAAAGTGGAACCTCGACGAATATGCCAAGGCTGGCATTGGAGCCGTAGAAATCACGCCACTCTATGGGGTGCAAGGAAATGACAAGAATGACATTCCGTATCTCTCTCCAAAATGGATGGAGATGCTCAAATTCGTAGAAGAAGAAAATAAGAAGGTAGGTATTGAAACCGACATGGCTACTGGTACCGGTTGGCCTTTTGGTGGTCCTTGGGTTCCTATCAATGAAGCTGCCTGCAAGGCTGTATTCGTGGATACGATCGTTGACGTGAAACAGAAATTGATGGAGATTGAATTCAACGTTCCTCAGAAAGAGCGTGACTTTGCCAAACTGAAACTCATCAAGGCATATCCAGTTGAGGGACAGAACTGGAAAAAACGTGTCATCGCTCTCTACGAAAGCCGCACCCGACAGAAGGTGAAGCGTGCTGCACCGGGCGGAGAAGGATACGTCATCGACCACTTTGACTCCACTGCCGTGGCTAATTATCTGGCACATATCGATAGTGCCTTCGTTGCCAACAAGACTCCTTATCCACATACCTTCTTCAATGATAGTTATGAGGTATATGGGGCCAACTGGACTCCTAACCTGCTGACAGAATTTGAGAAGATGCACGGATATAAACTGCAGGACAAGTTCCCTGAATTCCTTGATGGTGATGCCGTGGTGGTAAGCGATTACCGTGAAACATTAGGCGATATGCTGCTCCATAACTTCACCGAACAGTGGACCAAGTGGGCAAACAAGCGTGGTGCCATCACCCGCAATCAAGCTCATGGTTCACCTGCCAACCTCATCGACTGTTATGCCGCCGTAGATATCCCTGAGATAGAAGGATTCGGTCTTACTGATTTCGGCATCAAGGGCTTACGCAAGGATCCGGGCAAGACCCGTCCTAATTTCAGCGACCTCAGCATGCTCAAGTATGCACCATCTGCCGCCCATATCACAGGCAAAAAATATACCTCCAGCGAGACCTTTACCTGGCTCACCGAGCACTTCCGCACTTCCCTGAGTCAGATGAAACCGGATATGGACCTCATGTTCTGCGCAGGTGTGAACCACATGTTCTTCCATGGTACAGCCTACTCGCCTAAAAACGACCCATGGCCAGGATGGAAGTTCTATGCATCGGTGGATATGAGTCCGACCAACAGTATCTGGCGCGATGCACCGGAACTGATGAAGTACATCACCAACTGCCAGACCTATCTGCAGTGGGGACAGCCTGACAACGACTTTCTGGTCTATCTGCCAGTAAGAGATATGTGGCGCAAGGATACCAAGAACTGGTTGATGCAGTTCGACATCCACTCCATGGCGAAGAAAGCACCGGAATTTATCAAGGTGATTCTCGACATCGACAAGGCTGGTTTCGACTGTGACTACATCAGCGACAAATACCTGCGCACCTGTACCTTTAAAGATGGTATGATCGAAACTGCTGCTGGTACCCGCTACAAGGGCATCATCATCCCAGGCAACAATATCATGCCAAGCGATGTAATCCAGCATATCTCCGACTTGAAGGCGCAAGGAGCCAAGATTATCAAGGGCGACAACATCAAGGCGATGGAACAAGCTGCAAAACCGGAGATGATGAAAAAGAACCTGGGCTTGAAGACGATCCGCCGCAACAACAGCATCGGTCATCATTACTTCATCGCCAACCTCACCGGCAAGGATATCACTTCTACCGTAGCACTGGCTGTAAACGAGAAGAACGGTATCTGGTATAACCCTATGACGGGCAAATATCACAAGGCCACTATCGGCGATAAGGGCATCGAAGTGAACCTGAAGAGTGGCGAGAGCCGCATTCTCATCACCTCGGATAAGCCTGTAAGCGAATGGAAACTCGGTTCCAAGGTGAAGGTAAGCGAAAAGGAGAAGTTTGCGGCTTCGGACAGCAAGACCATCGACCTGACCGCCAATAGCTGGGAACTGTCATTCACAGAGGAGGCTCCTAAGGTGGGCGAGACCTTCAACCTCAAGGGCTTAAAGAGTTGGGAAAATCTCAGCGAAAAGACTAAGGTGATGATGGGAACAGGTGTTTATGAAACCACCTTCAAACTGTCGAAGGATGATGCACAGAAACAGTGGGCTATCGACTTAGGTGATGTCCGTGAAAGTGCACGCGTCTATATCAATAATAAATATGTGGGCTGCGCATGGGCGGTACCATATATCCTCAACTGCAAAGACGCACTGAACAAGGGCAAGAATACTATCCGCATCGAGGTAACCAACCTGCCTGCCAACCGCATAGCAGAACTCGACCGACAGGGTGTGAAATGGCGCAAGATGAAGGAAATCAACGTGGTGGATATCGACTACAAGAAGACCACTTACGAGAAATGGACTCCTGTAGCAAGCGGACTCAACAGTTCGGTAAAACTCGTGGAATTGAAAGACCAACTCTAATCATTTTCATTTCGCATGTTTTGGAAATTCAATAAGAAATAAGCAAATTTAAAATAAGAACATAATCAATCAAAGAGTACAAATGAAGAAACTAATCCTGACAAGCTTCTGCATTCTGATGGGCATGACCTCTGTGTCTGCCCAGAATGCAGCCGTGAAAGTTGCAACAGTGAAAGCTGCATCTGACAAGGAATCTCTAAAGAAGGAAATCCTGGAAGTATCACAGCGCACCAACAACTACTTCATGACGAAGTACAGTGACCCAACCCTCGACACCTATGTCAAGAAGGTACGCACGAGCAACCTCTGGACCCGTGCCGTATATTACGAAGGATTGATGGCACTCTACGAGATAGACCCTCAGCAGCGATACCTCGACTATACCGACCGCTGGGCAGACTATCACAAGTGGACAGCCCGTGGCAGCGTGAATGATACCGATGCCGACAACCAGTGCTGCCAGCAAACCTATATCGACCGTTATATCCAGACTGGCGGCAAAAAGGATCTGAGTAAGGTAAAGGAGAACCTCGACCATCAGATGAGTACCAACCGCGTTTCATACTGGACATGGATTGATGCGATACAGATGGCTATGCCTGTCTATGCCAAATATGCTAAGTTGACCGGCGAGAAGAAATATCTCGACTATGCGATGAACTCCTACAAGTGGAGTCGTGATACATTGGCTGGTGGTCTTTTCAATAAGAAAGAGGGACTCTGGTGGAGAGACAAAGACTATGTGCCACCTTACAAGGAGAAAGATGGCAGCAATTGCTACTGGAGCCGCGGAAACGGTTGGGTATATGCAGCATTGGTACGTGTGATGCAGACCTTGCCAAAGACTGATAAGAACTACCAGTACCTGAAAAAAGACTTTATCTCTATGAGTAAGGCGATATTGAAGTGCCAGCGTGAGGATGGATATTGGAACGTTAGCCTCGTTTGTCCTGCCAACTATGGTGGTCCTGAAATGACTGGTACAGGTCTCTTCCTTTATGGCATGGCATGGGGTGTGCAGCAGGGCATCCTGCCAAGAGCTACCTATCAGAAAGCAATGGATAAAGCATGGAAGGCATTGGCTGCATCGGTTCACGAGGATGGTTTCATTGGATACAACCAGGGCACAGGTAAGGATCCTGCCGCCGGTCAGCCTGTCACCTTCACTTCTGTTCCAGACTTCGAAGATTACGGCACAGGTTGCCTCCTGCTCGGTGCGGCAGAGTATTACAAGCTTTTAAAGGTAAAAAGGTAAAAAAGTAAAAAGGTAAAAAAGGCTTTGTTAATGGTAAAAAAGTAAAAAGGTAAAAAGATAAAAAATTATGAGAAAATATATCTGGCTGATGGCTTGCTTGGTGGCTTTTGCGCCATTAAGCACCAATGCGGCCAAGAAACTGAAGAAAGCGAAAAAGGCACAGACTGAACTCTGGCCAGACGGTACGAAGATGGATGCCTGGTTCTCCAATGCGCAGAAGGTGAATGTAGATACCCTTGGCAAGAAATACGTGATAACCGATTATGGTGTCAAAAACGATAGTACCCTGATTCAGACTCAGGCTATACAGGCTATCATCGACCAGGCTGCCAAGGATGGCGGTGGTGTCATCGTCGTTCCTGCCGGTACCTATCAGAGCGGTGCCCTATTCTTCCGTCCGAAAACCCATCTCTATCTCGAAGAGGGTGGTAAACTGAAAGGTAGTGACCGCATCGCCAACTTCCCTGTCTTGGAAACCCGTATCGAGGGGGAAACCTGCAAGTATTTCTCTGCCTTCATCAATGCTGATAAGTGTGATGGTTTTACCATCGCAGGCAACGGAACCATCGATGGTAATGGCTATCACTACTGGGAGGAATTCTGGATCCGTCGCACCTGGAACCGCCAGTGTACCAACAAGGATGCACAGCGTCCACGCCTCGTATATATCAGCAATTCGAGCCATGTGACCATACAGGATGTCCACATCCAGAACAGTCCTTTCTGGACCAACCACATCTATCGTTGCGACCAAGTCCGCTTCTTGGGATGCACCATCTTCGCCCCTACCAGTGGTATGCGTGCACCAAGTAGTGATGCTATCGATATCGACGTATGCCACGACGTATTAGTGGAAGGCTGCTTCATGAGCGTAAATGATGATGCCATTGCCATCAAGGGCGGTAAGGGAACCTGGGCAGACAAGGCACCAGAGAATGGACCAGTCTATAATGTGCTCATCCAGAACTGCAACTATGGTAGAGTGCATGGTTGTCTGACTTTGGGCAGCGAGAGTGTGAAAGACCGCAACATCGTGTTGCGAAACATCAAGGTGGGCAATGCACAGCGCGTACTCTGGTTGAAGATGCGCCCTGACACTCCTCAGCACTATGAGTATGTGACGGTAGATAATATCACAGGCACCACAGGCAGTTTCTTGGTTGTCCGCCCTTGGACTCAGTTCTTCAAACCAGGCGACCGCAAAGACATGCCACTCAGTCAGTGCAACAACATCACCATCAAGAACATCCAGATGGATTGTGACAACTTCTTTGATGTAGGCACCAGCGACAAGTACCGTCTGGTAGATTTCACCTTCGAAAACATCCAATCTACTGATAAGAAAATGGCATTCAATAAGGATGTCATTGAAAATACAATCGTGAAGAATGTCAATATCACACCAAGAGAAAAGAGCAATGGTTTGAAAACTACCGGCGATGCTGATGGATTGAAATAAAAGAAATAAAATAAGAAGAATAAATAAAAATAGAAAAACAGCATATCTTCCATTGATGGTTGATATGTTGTTTTTCTATTGAGGACTTTCGTCTTCCTTTATCACGGAAAATTCTGTTCGAGGTTTTATATCCACTATGCCCAACTCTTATCAAAATCTTCACCGTCGAAGGCAAGCCAATTCTTGATAATCGTCTTGCCCTCTGGAGTCAGTACACTTTCCGGATGGAACTGAATACCATGGATATCATAATGCTTGTGCTTCAAACCCATGATGCAACCGTCATCGCTCACTGCTGTCACATCAAGACACTCTGGGAAATTTGTTCTATCCACTACCCATGAATGATAACGACCTATCTCTATACGCTTAGACATACCAGCAAAAATAGGATCATTACCAAACTGAGTACAAGGAGTAGCAACTCCATGATATACTTCAGAGAGATTGGTAAGTTTGGCGCCAAAAGCCTCACCTATCGCCTGATGACCCAGACAGACACCCAACATTGGTTTTCTGCCAGCATAAGTCTTGATGACATCCATCAGAAGACCTGCCTCAGAAGGAATACCAGGTCCCGGACTCAGGATGATCTTGTCGAAACGGTCAAGTTCGCGCAATTGGAACTGATCGTTGCGGAATACCGTCACCTCTGCACCTAACTCTTTTACCAGATGAGCCAGATTATAGGTGAAGGAATCGTAATTATCTATGATTACTACTTTCATTTCTTGTCATTTAAAATGTGTTTACAACTGCTCTGCAATATGGATAGCCTTGGTGAGCGCACCCAACTTGTTATTACACTCTTCCAACTCATACTGGTCATTGCTCTTGGCTACGACACCACTACCCGCCTGGAACCAGAGCTCACCATTACGACTGATAAAGGTACGGATAACAATGGCCTGATTGAGATCACCATTCAGTCCGATGAATCCGATACAGCCACCGTATGCACCTCGGTTGTGAGGCTCCAGTTCTGAGATAATCTGCATGGCACGAACCTTAGGAGCACCACTCAGCGTACCTGCTGGGAAAGTATCGATAAACTCCTTGATATGATCAGCATCCTTATCAAGCGTACCACTTACACGACTTACGAGATGAATGACATGACTGTAGAACTGCATATCCTTATAGAAATCTACCTTCACACCATGACAGTTGCGACTCAGGTCATTGCGTGCCAGATCCACCAACATCACATGCTCTGCATTCTCTTTCGGATCATTGCGCAGGAACTCAGCAGCCTTGCGGTCCTGTTCGATATCGCCTGTACGCTTAGTAGTACCGGCAATAGGATCTATGAATGCCTTGTTGCCTACGATACGGTTGTGGGTTTCTGGAGAAGAACCGAAGATACGGTATCCGCCGAAATCAAAATAGAAGAGGTATGGTGATGGATTGATGCTGCGAAGCGCACGGTAGAGTTTGAAATCATCACCCTCATACTTCTGGACGAAACGGCGACTGACCACAATCTGGAAGACATCACCACGCAAACAGTGCTGGATGCACTTTCTTACATTCTCCTTATGCTGCTCATCAGTAAGCGTAGAAGTCGTATCTCCCACAGGATGGAAGTCGTATGGTTTCACATTTGCCTTGTTGATAGCCTTCAGGAGCGCATCCAGTTCAGCCTCACCAACAGAACCTTCTGCATCACTCAGCGCAATCAGTTCCATCGTATTGTTGTAATGATCGAAAACGATGATGTCCTTATACATGATATAATAGATATCCGGCGCATCATTCTTTTCCATCGTCGTATCTTTTACCGGGATATTCTCAAAGTAGCGTACGGCATTGAAAGTGGTGAAACCATAGAGTCCACAGAAGTCCTTGCCCTCTCCCTCCACATGGAAAGACTTGACAAAGTCATTGATTGCCTTGGAGATGGCGAGTTTACACTCCTCACCCTTTCCCTCACCGAAGGCAGGGAGTTCCTGTTTTTCCACCTTTCCATCGGGATAAGTGACTGTCACGATACCGTGTCCCACAGCGATGCTTGCCATCGGATGTACGCCGATGAAGGAACGAGAGTTCTCTGAGCCATGGTAGTCGGAACTCTCCATCAAGGCAGACTGGGGATATATGTCACGAAGTCGCATATAGACTCCCACCGGTGTATAGAGATCGGCGAGAATCTTGCGAGTCTTTGTTGTATAATTGAATCTACTCATATTTTAAACGATAAAAAATGAAGCCTATTGCATAGACACATGAAGCAGGCTTCAATGACCAACGAAGCCTATTTCAAAACCACATGAAGCAGGCTTCGCTTGATGATGAAGCTTAAAGCCTCTAATTTTAAAAATCTCCGTATTCTTTTGCCATTTCCTTATGACTCAAGTAGGTCTCCACGTCCTTGTCACCACGTCCAGAAACTGTGAGCACAACGACATCGTCCTTCTTGAATTTCATCTTCTTCAAGGCAGCCACAGCATGGGCACTCTCGATAGCAGGAATGATACCCTCCATACGGGTCAACTCATATCCAGCATAGATAGCCTCATCATCTTTGATGGCAAGCACATGACTACGGCCACGGGTAGCCAAGTCGGCATGCATTGGTCCGATGCCAGGATAATCCAAACCGGCACTGATGGTGAAGGCTTCTTCTATCTGTCCGTCTTCGGTCTGCATCACGAGGGTACGCGCACCATGAATGATACCTTCTGTACCGCAGTGCATGGTAGCAGCCGTATAGTTGGTATCGATACCATGACCGGCAGCCTCAGCCAAGTAAATCTGCACACGCTCGTCATCGATATAGTGATAGATGGTACCCGCAGCATTGCTTCCGCCACCCACACAAGCGATGAGATAGTCAGGATAATCACGGCCAATCTTCTCTTCCAACTGCCATTTCAGTTCCTCTGAAATCACACTCTGCATCTTTGCCACGATATCAGGGTAAGGATGTGGACCCATCGTACTGCCCACGATATAGAAAGTATCCTGAGGATGACAGCACCAGTCGCGGATAGCTTCTGAACAGGCATCGCTCAAGGTCATATTACCCGTTCTTACAGGATTAACCTTAGCACCCAACATCTTCATACGTTCCACATTGGTATGCTGACGCTCAACGTCGGTAGCACCCATGAAGATTTCGCACTTCATATCCATCAGAGCGCAGACCGTAGCTGTAGCCACACCATGCTGACCGGCACCAGTCTCGGCAATGATACGGGTCTTGCCCATCTTCTTTGCCATCAGAATCTGACCGATGGTATTATTGATCTTATGAGCACCAGTATGGTTCAGGTCTTCACGCTTCAGATAGAGCTGGCATCCGTACTTCTCACTCATGCGCTTGGCATAATAGAGAGGTGAAGGACGACCCACATAATCTTTCAGCAGAGCGTAATACTCTTTCTTGAATTCCTCACTCTCGATGATAGGCTTGTAAGCCTCCTGGAGTTCTGTCACACATTTATATAATATCTCTGGCACGTATGCGCCACCGAATTTTCCAAAAAATCCTTTATCGTCAACTTGATACATCGCAATCTAATATTAAATGACAAATGACAAATGTTAAATGACAAATGACAAATGTAAAATGTTAAATTAGGCTTTCGCCCTTGAGTCACAAACGAAACTAATGAATTCTTCACTCTTCGTTCTTCACTCTTCACTTAATTCTTCACTCTTCACTTAATTCTTGAGTGCCTCGAAAAGCAGGTCGAGCGCCTTATCCGGATCACCCACTTCATTGAGTAATGTCACGAATTTACTTCCAATGATAGCACCGGCTGCATTGTCCTGTGCACTGGTCAGAGTCTGCTTGTTACTGATTCCGAAACCAATCATACGAGGGTTGCGGAGATTCATACTGTTGATATGATTGAAATAAGCGAGTTTGGCATCACCAAAACTACTCTGTGCTCCTGTGATGCTGGCTGAACTGACCATATAGATGAAACCATCGGTATGCTCATCGATGAATCGGATGCGCTCCTCGCTGGTCTCCGGTGTAATCATCATGATGACACGGATATCATACTTGTCGGCAATCGGCTTCACCACTTTCAGATAGTCATCGAAAGGAAGGTCTGGAATGATGGTGCCACTCACACCGCTCTCCACACAACTCTGGAAGAAAGCCTCGATGCCATAGTGCATGATAGGGTTGAGATAACCCATCAGAACCAATGGCAATTGCACTTCATCCTTGATGGCCTTGAGCTGCCCGAAGAGCGCCTTCACGGTCATTCCGTTCTTCAAGGCTCTGGTACCTGCACTCTGGATGACTGGTCCGTCAGCCAAAGGGTCACTGAAAGGAATGCCCACCTCAATCATATCGATGCCATGGCGTTCCATGGATTTGATGACAGCACCTGTGCCCTCGAAGGTTGGACAACCGGCACAGAAATACAAGCTCAAAAGCTTGCGGTCTTTATTGTTTGCAAATAATGCATTTATCTTATTCATTTTTTGTTTTTTTACTTTTAAGAGCAAGAATGCTCTTTTTACCTTTTTACTTTTTTACCTTTTTACCTTTAAAAGGAATTTCCTGAGTTTCTCTACATCTTTCAGAGCAGGTTCGAGTTCAAATTTCGAATTCAAATCGATACCGATACACTTCGGGTGCTGGAAGGCTTTCAGTCGTTCTACATCTTCCGGTCCGATACCGCCACTCAGGAGGAATGGGGTCTCGCCATCGTACTGCTGCAGAACTTGCCAATCAAACTGCTCACCACTTCCACCGACCGTCTTACATTTGGTGTCGAAAAGGAAGAGGTCAACAGCGCCTGCATACTCCTTATATTTCTGGATATCCTCGGCTGAGCTTACGCTGATAGCCTTGATGATCCTGATATTGGGTTTGATGTCGGGATCGATGGTAGCACGGAGATTCTCGATGGTTTCACGAGGTTCATTACCATGCAACTGGATGTAGTCGAGACGGTAATTATAGACACGTGTCACGATGTTCTGGGGCATATCATCCACAAAGACTCCCACCCTTGCCGGTTGCTTTTGAGTTTCAGCAGTCTTACGTGCCATCGCAAGTTCGATACGCTCTTCCGAGTAGTCTGGTATAATGCCAGCCTTGCTGCTGATCATCTGCACAAACCGCGGTGACTTCGGATAGAAGATGAATCCTATCATATCAACCCCGAGTTGGGATACTTCGCGAATGTTATCGGCATCACGCATACCACACACCTTAACCAACATTTTATCTGTATTCATTTCTCTTTCTTTTTTCTCGTTAGTATTTTCATCTGAACTCACCATTGATTTCCAGTTGCTTCAGAAAATCCGCAAGTCCTTGTCCCGGGTCAGCCTGTTTCATAAACTGCTCTCCCATCAGGAAGCCACGGAAACCGCCTTCCTCACGGAGTCTTTTGACAACTTCCGGATTGGAGATACCGCTTTCGCTGACTCTGCACACATCCTTCGGCAACTGCTCTGCCAGGCGGAAACTGTTTTCCACATCGGTAACAAACGTACCGAGATTGCGATTGTTGATGCCATACATATCAGGTTCGAGTTCTGCATATTCGAAATCCCGGTCGTTGTGCATCTCCAAGAGTACTTCCATTCCGAGTTGGTGCGCCATATCAAGAAGACGCTTACATTCCTCTTTCGTCAGACAGGCAGCTATCAGGAGTACGGCAGAAGCACCGCAATATCTCGCCTGCAGGAGTTGGTATTCCTCGATAACGAAGTTCTTATATAATATAGGTATATGAACCCCCACGTGGCGAGCCTCCTGTATAAACTCATCATAACCGCCGAAGTAGTCGATATCGGTAAGGATGCTGAGAGCAGAAGCTCCATTCTCCTGATAAGCCAACGGGATGATACTTGCCTTACCCTCCTCCTTGATCCATCCCTTGGACGGTGATTTTCTTTTAAACTCAGCGATGATACCCGTAGAGGACTCCATCAGTGCCTTGCGCATGCTGCCTCCAGGTACCAGTCCGTCATCCGCCTGCATCCTCTGTTCCGTCAGGGAAATCATCTGCCGAGGTTGGATGAAGCGCTTGCGCTGTTCTATCTCGATTCGCTTATGAGCGACAATCTCTTCTAAAATATCAGCCATATCCTACCTTTTTTACTTTTTTACCTTTAAGAGCAAGAATGCTCTTTTTACTTTTTTACCTTTTTACCTTTTTACCTTTAAAAAAGCCTTTAACTATTCAGTTCTACAAATTTCTTGAATGTAGCGAGTGCCTTACCACTGTCGATGCTCTCTCGTGCAATCTCCACGCATTCCTCAATACTCTTCTTTCCCTTCTCCATAACCTGAATACCGAAAGCGGCATTGGCAAGTACGATATTCTTCTGGGCAGGCAATGCACGGTTCTCAAGTACGGCATCAAAGATTTCCTTTGCCTCTTCCTCAGTAGCACCACCTCTAACTTCCTCAGGTTTAGCAATTTCAAAACCAAGATCCTGTGGCTTGAAGATGCGCTCATAATGATTGGTCGTTACCTTGAAATCACTGGTCAGGGAAATCTCATCGTAACCGTCGATGCTATTTACAATACCATAGTCAATACCTAATTTCTGATAAACCTGATTATAGAGTCGCATCTGGTCCAGGTTGGCAACACCGAGCAACTGGCATTTAGGCTGACTGGGATTAACCAGTGGACCGAGGAGATTGAATACGGTTGGGAATTGGAGTGCCTTACGGATAGGACCTACAAACTTCATTGCCTTGGCAAAGAGTTGGGCATGGAGATAGACGATACCAGCCTCATTGATAGAACGGTTCAACTTATCCAAATCATCAGTAAACTGCACTCCATGGTTTTTGATGACATTTGAAGCACCGCTCACAGAAGTAGCCGCATAATTACCATGCTTGGCAACCTTATAACCAGCACCAGCAATGACGAAGCAAGCGGTAGTAGAAATATTGAAAGTATTCTTGCGGTCGCCACCTGTACCAACCACATCAATGTATCGGTCGCAATCTAAGATGGCAGGAACGCCGGTAGCCAAGATACCATCACGGAAACCCAACAGTTCATCTACGGTAACGCCTCTCATCTGTAAACCGGTAAGCAAAGCAGTAATTTGCTCCTCAGGGAACTCACTCTTGGTGATACCCACGATGATATTCTTGGTTTCCTCACGGGAAAGTTCCTCGTGATTCAACATTCTGTTCAAAATGTCCTTCATTTCCATAATTTATTCTCCTATATTTTATTTTTTTTTTTCTATTCCCAATCCCCCATTCCTGAGGTAAAAATATGAAAAAAGGCCTGTCGTAAGTACGGCAGGCCTAAGTTATATCATGGATTCATATCCACGCACGGCTTATCGTCTCACGACTTTTTAAATCTTGAGATACGCCACCACCATGCTGTTGAAGATACGAATGTTGTCATCATATTGTTTATTTTTTAATTCAATTGCAAAAGTACACTTTTTCTATTAAACTACAAACTTTTTGGCGAAAAATTTTAGAATTTAACAGAAATAAGTAATTAAAAGCTACTTTTGGGAGTAAAATCAAGTGTTTAGAGGCACTATACATTATTATATATAATAAGGCAAGAGTCATGTTGATGAGAAAAAAAGATATTTCAAATGTAATAAAGTAGAAAACCTTACGTTATACTAATAAAGATGAAGAAGCAAACTGAATCTTAGTATCATTATATTAACTATCATAACAGTAACGCCTATGAAGCAAGTTTTTACTTCCGAAGAAATGAGACCATCCAAAAGGACGATCAGCATTATCAAACAGATAGCATACACCTATCGAACGATCAAGAGGAATGGTAAGTACGAGGTGTACTGTCTTAACTAACGAACTCAAAATATGAAGACATTGGTATCACCATCTTTGCTTTCAGCCAATTTCCTGGATCTGAGAAGCGAAGTTGAAATGATCAATCAGAGTGAAGCCGACTGGCTCCACATGGACATCATGGATGGGGTATTCGTGCCCAATATCTCTTTTGGTTTTCCTGTTCTTGAAGCCGTAGCCAAGGTTTGCAAGAAACCTCTTGATGTGCATTTCATGATAGCACATCCAGAAGAATACATCGAGCAGACTGCCAAGACTGGTGCCATGATGATGAATGTACATTATGAAGCATGTACCCACCTGCACCGTACCATCCAGCAGATTCATGCAGCTGGCATGAAAGCGGGTGTCACGCTGAATCCATCTACTCCAGTCTGCGTACTGGAAGATATCATCTGCGATGTAGATATGGTACTGCTGATGAGTGTAAATCCTGGGTTCGGAGGGCAGAAGTTTATCGAGAACACCATCAAGAAGGTGGAAAGACTGAGAAAACTCATCAAGGAATCACACTCCAACGCCCTCATCGAAGTGGATGGTGGTGTACAGGCAGAAACTGCCCCACGCCTGGCAAAGGCTGGAGTTAACGTACTGGTAAGTGGAAGTTACGTGTTTAAGAGCACAGATCCTATTTCCACCATCCATGCCCTTAAAGAATTGAAACAGCCAGAGGATTAAACCTCCGGAAATAACATATCCAATACTAGTCTAACTGAAGATATACGTCATGCTTCTTAGCCATTCTGCGAAGATTGAGAAGAGCATAGCGCATTCTTCCAAGACTGGTATTGATACTTACACCTGTAGCCTCAGCGATTTCCTTGAATGAGAGTTGCTGATAGTAGCGCATATACACTACTTCACGCTGTAAAATAGGCAACTGATCCATCATCTTTCTGACATCTGAAAGAACCTGGATATTAATCAAATTAACTTCTGCATTTGTTTCCAACAAATCTTCATCACTGATATTAGACAGATCATTGTCGTCATTCGAGTCAACGACATACTTATAGCGCTGACCACGATACATATCCATCAAGACGTTATGGGCAATACGCAACAACCAACCTCCGAATTTTCCGTTTGCAGAATATTCGTGGTTCTGAAGTTTGCTTACCACCTTCAAAAACGTTTCCTGGAAAATGTCATTAGCCACCTCTTGATCACGCACAAAGAACATGATGTATGTAAACAACTTCACTTCATTGCGTGAAAGCAGTAAGTCAAAGGCACGATTGTTACCTTCGACATAAAGAATGGCCAACTCCTCGTCGGTCAAATCTTGTAGATTTCTCATTTCTTAATCCTCTTATTTTTAATTAAGTAAATGTCTAATCAATAGGCTATTTTATTTAAGAATTGCACAATATAAGTTAAGTCGAGTAAGTGGAGGGAATTTCACCCTCCCTTCTCACGGAACCGTGCTTGACAGTCTCCCATCACACGGCTCTTCGTACTTAACTCTTTTGTTTATTAATTTATATTCTTTATTAACCTAGACGTGGATAGGGTACAAATCCCTTCACCCAGTGTGAAAACTCATTTCTGTTGTGTGCCGCATACTCCACAAGCCAGTCTTACGCTTTGCTAAACTTCTTACCCTTGGAGAAGCGCTTGTACTTACGCATCACCCAACGGGTTAGTCGTTCATTGATGTAATTCAACACCTTGCGGAACTCAGACCTACCAAACTTCATATAGTAGTTCATCCATCCACTAATCTGCGTATCAACCTCATTACTTATGTCTAGCAAACAAGCAAAAGTCTTGCGATTCAGTTTCCAAGCCCTTACGGCTTCTTTAATCCTCTTCATCGACTTCTTGCTTATTGCAGGGAGAAAAGCAGTAAAGTTTTGACCCGTCTTTCTGTTTCTTGCACCTCTAGGTCTAAAGGTAAAGC
>ERZ773165.987-NODE-987-length-19109-cov-3.246300_pt1 | contig 19109 bp, 16 predicted proteins | sample MGYA00581003_ERZ773165 | MGnify/ENA primary metagenome ERZ773165 (study PRJEB29015, sample SAMEA2737817) | human gut metagenome | biome: human gut; feature: human-associated habitat; material: faeces | place: China | collected 2012 ... | reverse complement strand
GGTTGTCATTATCCTGCTTATTCAGCTGGGCGGCCTCGGCTTCATGACCGTTTCAACCATTTTCTTTCTCGCGCTCCGGCGGCGCATTGGTCTGCGGCAGCGTATGGTTCTGGCGCAGGGTCTCGGCGTGAGCTCCATGAGCGGCGTGGTGCGCTATGTGCGCAATGTGATCCTTGGCACCTTCTGCGTCGAGGGCGCAGGCGCGTTGATCCTCTTTTTCCGGCTCCTGCCGGAGTTCGGCGTAGGAACGGCCCTCTGGTACGGCGTGTTTCATTCGATTTCCGCGTTCTGCAACGCAGGCTTTGACGTTTTGGCGGATGTTTCCTACGGCGGAAGCGTCGCGCGGTACGTAACGGACCCGGTCGTGAACCTCACGCTGATGGCCTTGATCGTGATCGGAAGCCTCGGCTTTTCTGTCTGGGGCGAGATTCGTCATACAAGAAGGTTTTCGAGGCTTTCGGTCTATGCGCGGCTTGCGATTCTGATTACGATCTGTCTGATTTTCGGCGGCGGCGCGCTGTTCGCGCTGCTGGAGTGGAACAATCCGGGAACGATCGGGAATCTCACGCCAGGCGGGAAAATCCTTGCCTCGCTCTTCCAATCGGTAACGCTCCGCACGGCGGGCTTTGCCAGTTTCAATCAGGACGCATTGACGGAAGCATCTAAAGTGCTGTCCGATTTGCTGATGTTCGTGGGCGGCTCGTCCGGGTCAACGGCGGGCGGCGTGAAGACGGTGACGATGGGACTTGTGATCCTGTCTGCCGTCAGCCGGTCCGTAAAAACATCCTGCGCCTCCCCGATCACGACCTCTCTGGTGTCCGGACGGATCTGTGTCACAAAGACCGGATGCCCCATTGCAAGATTTAAGCCCTTGCGCTGTCCCACGGTATAATGCGAGATTCCCTTATGCTGTCCCAAAATCCTGCCATCCTCTGTCACAAAGTTACCCGGGAGCTCCTTCTGCCCGGTCTCACGCTCGATAAAACCTGCATAGTCCTGATCCGGCACAAAACAGATTTCCATGCTGTCAGGCTTATTGGCAACCTGAATACCGATTTCTGAGGCAATTTTACGAATCTCATCCTTTGTATAATCTCCGACCGGCATAAGTGTCCTTGAGAGCTGTTCCTGTGTCAGGTTGTACAGCGCATATGTCTGGTCTTTTTTTGCCGTTACGGAATTGCGGATTGCATATCTGCCGTTTGCAAGCTGCTCAATCCTCGCATAATGTCCCGTTGCAATATAATCCGCACCGATCTGCAGGCTTCTTTGCAGCAGGGATTCCCATTTTACATAGCGGTTGCAGGCGATACACGGATTCGGTGTCCGTCCGCATAAATATTCATCTACAAAATAATTAATTACATTTTCCTGAAATTCTTTTTTAAAATTCATAACATAATACGGAATGCCAAGCCGGGCGGCAACCCTTCTTGCATCTTCAACTGCAGAAAGCCCACAGCAGCCGCCGTTTTCCTCAATGGCGCACTGCGGCTCGTCCTGCCATATCTGCATGGTAACACCGATTACATCATAGCCCTGTTGTTTTAACAGATATGCCGCAACCGAAGAATCCACGCCCCCTGACATTCCCACTACTACTTTTTTGTTCATTTTCCTCTCCATTCCGCAGGCATTTTAATGCCGGAGGAATCGCGGACTGAATGTATTCAGTCCTGCGATAAGTGCAGCTTTGTGGCGCCTGCGGCACAAAGTGCTGTATGAGCATGCTTTCGTTTATGGCCTGCTCATACTTTTCTCCATTCCGCAGGCATTTTAAAAGCAAATTGTTTCATCTGCCTGCTGCTTGATCTTTTCCCATAAATGTGCTGAATCCGCATCATACACCGCTGTCACGCGGCAGCCTGCCTTTTTGGCAGATTCCACGGCATGAAGCACATCTTCATATACTATTGTATCCTCCGGTACAAAATTCATCTGTTCACAGATTTTTAAATAGCTCTCCGGATTTCTTTTATTCACACCAATATCATATACCGTATAAATCTTTTCAAAACAGGATAAAACACCAAGGCGCTCCAGTGCTGCTTTGGCACAGGCTTTTTCAGATGTTGTAAAAATACACATCCTGCTTCCGTTTTGATATTCCCGCTCTATGAGTTCTTTCATGCCCGGCTTCATCCGTATGTCCTTCTTATAATGCTCACGGATCATTTCAAGCACCTCTTTCTGCATATTCTCGCGGTTTCCTGCAATACCGAGTTCTTTGATAAAATAATCCGAACATTCATTCAAATCCATGGTATAGGTCTTTTCATCAAAATCCGGCGGGAGAACTGCGCCTTTTTTCGTGGCATATTCTCTTGCCAGCCTGCGCCAGTATGGCATGGAATCTAGCAGTGTGCCGTCCATGTCAAAAATAAGGCTGCGTGCCGCACCAAACAGTGTATCCGCCTTTTTGCGCAGTGCCGCAGCCGCCGCACCCTCGTCTTCCTTTGCAAAAATCGCAGATATCACGGACACACCAGCAACACCTGTATCCTTCAGACTATCCATATTATCATATGTAATCCCGCCGATTGCAACAATCGGAATCGACACGCTTTTTGTAATCGCGGCAAGCGTTTCACGGCTCATATCCTTGGCATCCTGTTTGGTGGTCGTATGAAAAACCGCACCGACACCAATATAATCTGCGCCCAGCTTTTCAGCCTGAACCGCCTGCTCTACCGTCTTTGCCGTCATGCCGATAATCTTATCCGGTCCCAATATCTTACGTGCCTGCTCATAATCCATATCACTCTGTCCGATATGCACACCGTCCGCACCGGCTTCCTTTGCCGCCCAGATATCGTCATTGACAACAAACGGCACATGATATTTTGCCGCAATCTGTTTGATTTTTTTTGCTTCCTCTACACGCTGTTCATGGGTTGTATTTTTTTCGCGTAGCTGTAAAAAAGTGGCACCGTTTTTTAAAACCTGTTCCACCACCATATAAAAGTCTTTTCCGCCAATCCACTGCCTGTCTGTAATGGCATATAATCTTAAATCCGCTTTCGTTACTTTCATCCCTGACCTCACTTCGCATTTCTGTTTTCATTATAACAAGCAATTCATATTATTTCAATATGAATTGGTGAATTTTACACTTTTTTCATAGAAGCAAAAGAACTGCCGCATCAAAACATCACTGTTTCTGACACGCCAGTTTTTTCATTTATTTTTTATTTGCACTGATATCCTGTCTATCTGCATTTGATTTCCTGTATTTCTTATCTATGCTTCTTATCAATGAAGGCAATAATCTGTTCTGCTGTCTGTTCTACACCAAGAACACTGCTGTTTACTGTCAGCTGGTAGTTTCTTGCATCGCCCCATGTTTCATCTGTATATCGCTTGTGGAAAGCTTCGCGCTTGGAATCCACATATTCAATCAGCTCTTTTGCCTTGATTCTGTCCATATTCTGTTTATGCATCGTTCGCTCAATTTTGCTGTCCATGTCAGAATGAATAAACAGGGTTGTCACATCTTCATCATTTTTGTAAATATAGTTTCCACACCGTCCAATCAGAACAAATGAATTTTCTGTAATCAGCTCATGAAACTGCTTTAAAACCGTTGCATTTCTTTTTTCCATATTATTGATGGCGATAGAATACAGCAGACTGTCCATCGGTTTCTCCGAGAAGAAGTTTTCCAGTTCATCATACATGCCTCTGGCTTTTGCCTCTGACACCAAAATATGTCTGTCATAACAACGGATTCCATAATGTGCCGCAAGTGCCTCTCCGATTGCATGTCCGCCGCTTCCACATTCTCTGCCAACTGTAATTATCATTGCACCTTCTCCTTTTCCTGCTTCATTTTTATTTTTCTAATTTTCTTTTTCAAATTTTAAAGTATTCCCGCAAACAGTGGTGCTGCCACAACCGTCATCAATCCTGCAACTGCAATGGACAGACTGCTCATCGCGCCTTCAATATCACCCATTTCCATTGCTTTTGCCGTACCCACCGCATGTGCCGCAGAACCGATTGCGATTCCCTTTGCCACCGGCTCCTGAATACGGAACACCTTACAGACAAATTCTGCCATCATATTGCCAAATACACCGGTAATAATAATGACGGCAACCGTAATCGTTACAATACCGCCGAGTTCTTCCGATACACCCATGCCGATTGCCGTGGTAATAGACTTCGGAAGCAATGTTACATACTGTTCATGGCTCAGACCGAAAATCGCACAGCCCGCCAGCACACAAAGAATACTGGTCAACACACCGGATAAAATGCCTGCAAAAATCGCTTTTGCATTTTTCTTTAACAGCTCAACCTGTTCGTAAAGCGGCACCGCCAGACAAACCGTTGCCGGTGTTAAAAGATAGCTGATATATTTCGCACCTGCATTGTAGCTGTCATAGTCAATGTTAAATGCCAGCAGGCAGACAATGACTGCCGCAATTGAAATTAACAGCGGATTAAAGATTGCCAGTTTCAATTTTCTTTTTAAAAACATTCCAAGCTCATAGGTCAGAATACTGACCATCACTCCGAAAAATACTGAATTTGTAAGTAACTCTTTCACTTTTTATCTCCATTTCCATTTATTCAGATTGCTATCTAGATAGAATTTTCACTGATATACTGCCTTTCGCCTTCGGAATCTTTAACATAAATATGGTCTGCACCGTTTTTCTTTTTCGGATGTTTTTTCTCCATACGGATAACACCCTGGGTTACTTTTCCTGATACTGCCATAACAATAATGGTTGATATCAGTACAATGACCATAATCGGAACACAGACCGGCTTTAAAACGCCCCAGCTTGACAACAGTCCGACACCTGCCGGAACAAACATCAGCGGCATAATTTCTATTAAAAAGCGGCTTGTTTCACGAATGGATACCAATTTGATAATGCGCAGCTCCAGTGCGGCAAATAATAATACCAGACCATAGATGCTTGCCGGAATCTTTAACGGGATATAATATCTTAACAATTCACCGATAAATGAAATGACAAGTATGATTAAAAACTGTCTTACGTACTTCATAATTCCTCTTATTCTCCATTTTCTTTCCTTTTTTCGGTACAAGTATATACCAACGTTTTCTAAATAGCAACCCAAAATACATGAGAAATACAATCACAAAAATGCCACACAGAACCAGCTCTCCATAGCTGTTCCCATGTGGCATTCTTTTGATTTTAAAATGTGTCACGCACTAAATACAGGATACTAAATACTCTTTAAAAAGCTGCTCAGTGCGGAATTGCTGTATGTACCGCTGTCCGTATAGTTAGAAACAGTCGCGGCATATTTTCCGGAAATCGCATTCGCCTGTACGCGGATACTCTTCTGGGCAATTTCTTCCAAATCATTGTCCTTGTAAAATGCAGTCTTTAAATCTTGTACGGATGCACCGTCAAGTACCTTTTCATCCAGTGTCAGTGTACCGTCTTCTGCAAATGTAATACCGATTTTTTCATAAGCATCGCTGTCTTTAGACAGTAATTCGTTCATTTGTTCCAAATAGGTGGTATTCTCTGAACCGCCCATTTCCTTGACTGCACTTGCAAATGCATTATAATTTTCCACAAATGACTTCACTTCTGTTACAATCTTTGCCGTACTGCCTGAGCTTTCGGCTGTCGTAAAAAGACTTTCGGCGTCTGAACCGGTAAACGCAATCACACTGTCACGTACACTTTCTGCTGTTTCCTGAACTGTTTCATAAACAGAAGCATCCTTTGTTGTACTGCCGTTTAAGCTGATTCCCTTTTCCCGAAGTGTCTTTTTGGCGCCTTCCGATAATAAAGACTCATCCGCACCCTGTGAAAGTACCTCTTTTAAATTCTTGTCACTGTTGATGTAATCAAACAGGGACGTACTGTAATTCGCTACAACTCTCATTTTTATCTACCTTTCAATAATTATATTGCAGGTGACCTCCATGTACTTTAACTGCTGTTTTATATATCGGACATTTCTTTAAACTCTTTAATTGACATCAGCTTCTTTTCAATGATTGCCCGGTTCGTGCAGAAGCGCTCCTGTTCTGACGGCACAAAACGGTCGGATTCCACCAGTTCAACAAATTCTTTATAAGAAAGCCACCTATAATTCATTGTTTCGCCTTCCTGTAAAGTCACTTTTGTATCCGGCTGTGTAACATACACATAGCTGTGATAAATCGAATGTCTTCTGTAATCTGCATATTCATACAACTGCACCAAATCCGATGTCTGAGCCGTAATTCCGGTTTCCTCTGAAAGTTCACGCACTGCCCCCTCCTGTGGCGTTTCTCCCGCAAGAATCGAGCCGCCGGTCACTTCCCATTTTAACGGATTAGTCTTATTCTGGGAACGCTGTGTAACAAGCACCCTGCCGTCTGTTGTCACGGTATAAATCATGACAACCACATGAAATACACCGTCTGCAAGAGATTTTGCCATGCTGCGCGGCACTTTATAGCCTAATTTGTTTTCCCATGCATCGCAGGCATCCCACATTTCTTCATTGAGCATTTGAACAAAGCTGTCATAATACTGCTCCTGAAAATACACCATTTCCTCAATCTGCTGCTTGGTATACGGCATATTTTCCGGTGCAACCACCCATTTATCCCCAACATCATCTTTTCTGTGTATAATGGCAATTTTTCTGCCTGTAAATTTATCAACAGGTATATCCACACCTATGATATAGGCATCCTGCTCTTCCCCGCCCGGGGTCAGAACACCTTCGATATACCCATAATTTACCGGATAAACCAGCGAGGGATAGTCCGGATGGGAACTTCCTATCGGTCTGTCTACCGTTACCGTTATCAATTCATCGTCCACAGTATTTTTCCTTTCAGTTTAGCTGATTTAAAATATGTCTGGCTACATAAACCCCGCTTGCAGAAGCATGTGAAAGCGAATGGGTTACACCGCTGCAATCCCCGATAATGTAAAGCCCTTTATTTCTTGTTTCCAGATTATTGTCAATCTCAACCTGCATATTGTAGAATTTGACTTCCACACCATAGAGCAGGGTATCATCGTTTGCCGTACCCGGCGCAATCTTATCCAATGCGTAAATCATTTCAATAATGCCGTCTAAGATACGTTTTGGCATAACAAGGCTTAAATCGCCCGGTGTCGCTGACAATGTCGGTGTTACAAAGTTTTCTTCGATTCGTGCTTTATTGCTTCGTCTGCCGCGGATTAAATCCCCGAAACGCTGAACGATAACGCCGCCGCCAAGCATATTTGACAGTCTGGCAATGCTTTCGCCGTATCCGTTGCTGTCTTTAAACGGTTCTGAAAAATGCTTTGCAACCAGCAGGGCAAAATTCGTATTTTCCGTATGCTTATTTTCATCTTCATAGCTGTGTCCGTTGACTGTTACAATGCCGTTGGTGTTTTCATTTACAACCACCCCCTTCGGATTCATGCAGAAAGTACGGACTAAATCTTCAAAGCCCTTGGTACGGTATACAATCTTGCTCTCGTAAAGTTCATCTGTCAGATGTGCAAAAACCTCTGCCGGAAGTTCCACGCGCACACCGATGTCCACGCGGTTAGATTTTGTCGGAATTTCAAGCTGTGCACAGACCCCTTCCATCCACTTACTGCCGCTTCGTCCTGCCGAAATGATACATTTGTCGCAGTAAAAGCTTTCATCTTTTACATGGACAATATAGCCGTTATCGCTTTTTTCCACGGTCTGTACCGGTGATTCAAAGTAAAAGTCTACCTTTTCTTTTAATTCCTGATACAGATTTTCCAGTACCACATAATTAATATCTGTTCCCAGATGCCGCACGGAAGCATCCAGCAAATGCAGTCCGTTGGTGAGGCACAGCTTTTTAATCTCGGTATTTGCCGTAGAATACAATGCCGTACCCTCTCCGCCGTGTGAAAGATTGATTTCATCGACATAATGCATTAAATCCAGTGCTTCCTGCTTGCCGATATATTCATACAGATTGCCGCCGAACTGGTTGGTAATATTGTACTTTCCGTCTGAAAATGCGCCTGCACCGCCGAAACCGTTCATAATCGCACACGTTTTACAGCCCACACAGCTTTTTACCTTTTTGCCATCAATCGGACATTTTCTCTTTTCAAGGGACGTTCCCGTTTCAAATACGGCGATTTTTAGGTCACTGTCTTTTTTTGTCAGTTCATATGCGGAAAATATACCGCCCGGTCCCGCACCTACTATAATCACATCATATCTTTTCATAATAATCCTCATTTCTGAGCAACTTGTTGCGAAGCGGCAATGAGAAATTCGCGCAGGCGATTTTTCATCTGCCATCATAGCGATTTGTTTTTGCTCAGAAACAAATCGCTGTGCGAAAAATCAGCACATCAGTGTGATTTTTCACACTACCTGTCCGCTCCTTTTTTCAAATTTCCTGCACTGTGATGCATAGTAACGCACGCCTGCACTTCCAAGCACCGCTTTCATCCTACAGGAATTGTCCTGTATGACTGCATATAATAATACCCGGAACCCTTCATATGCTCCGTCGGGTTTATGCACCTGTTCTGTCGGGCTTACAGTTTCGTCAAACGCATACATATCAAACGCAATCCGCTTGTGATTGACCATCACCTGTACATTTCCGCCACCGCCGTAGGCAATGGCATCTGTCACATAAACGCTGCTCTTTATCCGTAACAGCTCTCTGCGGCTTTGAATCTGGCGCATACATGCAAAAAACAGATACAACAGTCCCCCTGCAATGACACCGATTGTCATCGGCACCGGATTGTAAGACGGATCATTTTTGCAAAGCCGTTCAAACCCCAGTTCACCGGCAGATATTAAAAATACAAACAGTGCCGCCCAGGCTGCAATCTGCCAGCTGCGTGCGGGTTTCTTTTTTAAGTAAAATCCCAGAAATGCCTCTAAATCCTCACCCTGTGCTTTTCTCCAGCAGTCTTCTTTTAATTCTTTTACAGTATTTAAATCCGTCTTTTGAAACTGAATATCTTCAAAAATTCCTGCCATAGCCTCACTCTCCTGCACTTTAATCTTATATTAGTCCGAAAAAATTTCAGAAAGCACACCAAACAGCCTCTCCGGTTCTACCGGTTTGGCAACGTGGCGGTTCATGCCCGCCCGCCGGCTCTTCTCCATATCCTCTGCAAAAGCATTGGCAGACATCGCAATAATCGGTATGGTCTTAGCATCTGCTTTTGCACCGGCACGGATTGCCGCCGCCGCTTCCAGTCCGTTCATCACCGGCATACGGATATCCATAATCACTGCATCAAACGTATACTCCGGCATTTTTTCGAACAATGCCACAGCTTCTGCACCATTATATGCACATGTTACCTTCATCTGTTTCTTTTCCAGAATCTTCTTTGCAATTTCCATGTTCAGTTTATGATCTTCAACGAGTAAAATTTTCTTTCCCGCAAGGTCTGTCTGCAGCTTTGACGCTGTATAATGCATATGATAATCTTCCCCGCTCATATACGGTGCTTTTAAATGAATTGTAAATGCCGTACCTTTCCCCGGCTCACTCTCTACTGCAATTGTACCGCCAAAGGCTTCTGTATTCATCTTAACAATGGCAAGACCCAGCCCGACACCTGCAAGACTGTCTGTCACAAGCTGGTTCTCCTGTTCAAACGGCTGATACATTTTTCGCTGGAATTCTTTACTCATGCCACTTCCGGTATCGGTAATCACTGTATCCCATTCAAGAAAACCGTCTTTACGCACAATATTTTTATGCAGAAACGAAACCTTTCCGCCCGCCGGCGTGAACTTGACCGCATTACCGAGCAGATTGAAAAATATACGGTTTAGCTTTGTCTTATCCGTAAAAATAATGTCATTCTGCGGATTTAGATTGGTATAGAAAGTAATATTTTTTTCCCGGCACAGAGGTTCCATCATCGCGCAGACTGTATCGTACAGTTCAATACACGAATATGGTTCTTTCCTCAATTGCAGTTTTCCGCTTTCCATTTTGGACACATCCAGAATATCACTGATAACCCCCATTAAAAACGTACTCATTGAGCAGATTTTATTCATATAATCTAGTACCTGCGTTTTATTTTCCGGTTCTTCCAGTACCATTTTTGCCATATTGGTAATGACATTCATTGGGGTACGGATATCATGGCTCATATTCGATAAAAATGCATTTTTGGCATCATTCGCCTTTTTCGCCTGCAATAATGCTGCCTCTAATTCCAGTCTTTTTTCATCTTCAAGGCGGGTTGTATTTGTTACGTCTTTCACAAGCACCAGCAGTTTTTCCGTATTCTCGTGAAAATATGAAATATAATACTTATACCAGCACTTCCGTCCCTTTTCATTCCGCAGTTCAAATGTATATTCAAGTTTGTGGTCCTTTGTCAATGCAATATTTTTTTTAATCTGTGCAATACTTAATTTCTTTACTGCCTCTTCTTTATCACGTACATATCTGCAAAGTTTCTGATTTAAAATTTTATCATATCCCTGTATTTCTTTCATATTCATATATCCGCCCTGTGCCAGCACAAGCCGGATGCTGTCGGTTGGAATATCCACAAGGAAAACATCCAAAAATACTCTTTGAATCGCATAAATACTGACATCGCGGAATAATTCAAAATCTTTTAAATACTTCTGTTCTTTTTCTCTTTGCTTAGATACATCTCCACCTACGCCAATTGCACGCACCGGCTCACCCTGTTCATTAAAAAATACACGGTAAGCAATGTCCATCCATCCCCATTCTCCATTCTGATGAATGGCACGAAATGTCAGGCGCTGATTCTTCCCCTGCTGTACATTGTGATAAAACTCCAGATACGCTTCACAGTCATCCGGATGAATCAATCCAAGCTCCACAAATCCTTCCGGTACATTTTCCTCATATTCGCCAAAACCGACCTGCTGTGTTACCGCCCAGGAGCGGTATAAACGATGCGTTTTAATGTCATAGTCCCAAAACCGGAAATCTGACTGCTGCAATGCCAATTCCAACATCTTTTTCTGCATTCTGGCATCTTCTTCTGCTTTTTTTATCTGATCAATATCGGTCATAATCGTATACAGCAGGATCGAATTTTTCTGCTGTACAAAACGGGCGCGTACACTGACCCACTGATACACACCATTTTTATTCTTAATCCGGTACTCATACGACATGACACGAACCTGTTGTCTTCTTGTTTTAAAATAATTCTGCGTTGTTTTAATATCATCGGGATGGCATAATGCCAGCGCATTTTCCCCGATAATCTCCATCAATTCTTTTTTCGTATAACCGGCAAGCGCCGCCGTTTCTTCCGTAATATAAGCGGTCCGTATTTTGTCTGTAATTTCATAAATGGCGATTCCGCCTGAAATGGTCAGAATCAGATTGTCCCGCTCACGGATAACTTCTGCGTATTCCGCTTCGGACTGTTTTTCTTTTTCTTCATCGGTAAAAGTAACAACGACTTTTTTGTCCGTGCCGTTGTCCGGCATCATAATTTCATACCCGACACGTGTCCAGCGGCAGGATTCGTCTGTCATCTTCATCCGTATCGATATTTCTGCCGATACAATTCCCCTCTCCGGCTTTTCTAAAAACTCCATGGCAGCAAAGGTTTCCTGAACAGAAACCACTTCTTTTACACGTTCTTTTCTCAGCCAGACGGTTTCCATGCCCACCCGGCTGATCCAGTACTTTTCATAACCTGCCGTATGAAAAATTTCTTTTCCATTCTGATCAAGTTCTACAACGACCGTTTTATTCAATGATACCTTCCTTTTCTATAGCATTCTATAATTTTGCTATGGCGCAGACTGTAAGCACATTGTTATTTACCGTAAATTTTATATTCATTCCCGCAAAAGACACCCCGAATACCCTGTCCGGCGCATGAAGATATCCCGGACGGATATCCTGCTTTAAAAGACCGATAAGCCCTGCCCACTTTTCCGGCGGCACTTCTGCTTTAAGTTCCTCTGGAATCACAACCTGTAACCCGTGATCCATTACCGTATCCGCAAATCCACACACCGCATCTGCATGGCTGTCCGTATATGCCAGATACGGTTTGATATCATACACAGGAGTATGATCCATCATATCCACACCGGATACCATTAAGTACGGTGCCTCTTTTCCATCCAGACAGACCTGCTCCAGCCGGACACAGGAAAGTCCGATGGGGTTTGGGCGAAACGGCGAGCGTGTTGCAAACACACCCATGCGCCGGTTGCCGCCCAGCCGCGGCGGTTTGACCGTCGGACTCCAGTCATCCCGGATGCTTTCCGAAAACTGCCACAAAATCCAGAGATGGGAATATTCATCCAGCCCGCGGAATGCCTCTTTATTGCGGTATTCCGGTGCAAATTCAATTCTTCCTGTCAATTCACGGACAAGTCCGCTTTGTCTGGGTGCACCAAATTTTTCCGGGAAATCTGTTCGGACCCAGCCTATTATTTTCATCTGTTCCATTACTTCTCCGCACTCATCAGCTTTAACGGTGCCGCAAGCAGCAGCGCACCACCGACAATGTTGCCCAGTGTTACGCAAATCATGCTCTTTGCAAGTAACACCGGGTTGATGCTGCCAAACAACAGATACGCAATTGAAAATGTGCCCATATTGGCAACACAGTGTTCAAAACCGGATACAACAAATGCCATAATCACACAGAACATGACAATGAGCTTGCCGCTTTCCGACTTCATGCGCGTTCCGGTAAGGACTGCAAGACACACGCAGAAATTACACAGGACACCGCGTAAAAACAGCTGCATCGGCGGCGCTGAAAGCTTTGCCGCTAAAAAGCTGTTGTAATAATCTACTAAAATCTGATGGGATGCACCGCTTTTCACAAATAAAAAGCTTAAAAAAAACGCACCCACAAAATTGCCGATGTAGCTGACCAGCCACACCTTTAAAACCTGTTTCCATGTACAGGTTCCGGCATATGCGCCCATTGCCATTGTCATGTTATTGCCGGTAAAAAGTTCACCACCGATAAAAACAATCAGCACAATCGCAATTGAGAACAAAAATGCTCCTAAAAGCTTGCCAAACTGCGGATAGGTTGAATACAGCACCGCAGCGGATACGTTGGATAAAATCGTTGCAACGACAATAAAAAAGCCTGCCATAATTGCACGGATAAAAAACTTTACAGGATAGTGTTCACAGATGTCTGCCTTTCCATGTGCGGCACCTGCCATTGTTTCCACATCTTTTGTCAACATTTCTTCTTCCTCTTTTTCTATCCGTATTTACGCTAAAACTTTCTGAATCTTATCACGCATCTGTGCTTCGCCCATCACATGAACGATAGACCATAAATCCGGTGTATTGGCTTTTCCGGTTACTGCAATACGGATAACTTCCGCAATATCGGATACATTGCCCTTGAAAGCTTCAGGATTTGCCTTGTATGCTTTCATATCGGAAGCGTAGCCGTGCTTGTCCGCAATCGCCTTTAACTTGTTAAACCATTCGGAATTGTCGTCTTCATGGTTATACATGGAAAGATACTCGTTCAGAATCGTCTTGACATCTTCCATATCCATGCGGAATTCATCTTTTTCCTGTGTATCTTCCATATCAAAGAAATAGCCGATCATTTCAAAAATCTGCTTTGCATACATGAAATCTTTTCTTCTGCGTTTCATGCCGATACCCATGTACAGGCGCAGGATTCCAAGCATTTTTTCCTTATCGGCAAACCAGATGTTCTTCTTTTCCGGTTCATTTTCCTCTGCCCAGTCATATAAGAAGTCATAAAGCTCTTCCTCTGAAAGCTTTGATAACTCATTTTTACAGATATTATGTAACTTATCCTTATCAAATAATGCGCCGGATGTACTCATCTTATCCAGTGAGAACGGGAATTCGTTGATATCCTTGTCCGGGAACTTTTCATGCCATTCTTCAAAGTTGGAATTGAGCAGTGTCATCAGATAAACCTTCATCGTATACGGATGATAACCGTCTTTTCTGTAGTAATCAAGTGACAGTTCAGGGTCTTTTCTCTTGGATAACTTTCTCTTTCCGCCTGTTTCTTCATCAAACTTCATTAAATGTGCCGTATGGGCATACTTTGGCATCTTAAAGCCCAATACATGGAACAGTTCATAGTGAATCGGTGCTGATGCAAGCCATTCGCCGCCACGGACAACAACCGTTGTACGCATTAAATGGTCATCAATCGCATGGGCAAAATGATAGGTTGGAATCCCGTCTTTCTTTAATAAGACAATATCGTGAATATTTTCAGGAAGCTTTACTTCGCCCTTAATTTCATCGACAAATACAATTTCCTTATCCGGACTTCCCTGTGAACGAAGTCTTAATACATACGGCTTTCCGGCTTTGATATTGGCTTCGATTTCTTCATCGCTTAAATTGCGGCAGGTTGCATACTTTCCGTAATAACCGGTCAGTTCTTTCGCTTCTTCCTGCTGCTTTCTGACTTCTTCCAGTTCCTCTTCCGTACAGAAGCAAGGATACGCCAGTCCTCGTTCTACAAGGCTTTTTGCATAGACATGATAAATATCTACACGCTGTGTCTGATAATACGGACCGTAGGCATTGCGCTCGTCATCGTCCGGGTAGCCTGCACCCTCATCAAATTCAATATTAAAATAACGCAGTACATTGATAACGGTATCAACCGCACCTTCTACCGTTCTTTTGGCATCTGTATCTTCAATTCTTAAATAAAACTTACCACCGTTTCTATGTGCAAGACGTTCATCCGTCAATGCACTATAGAGATTTCCCAGATGAATAAATCCCGTCGGACTCGGTGCGAGTCTTGTTACCTCCGCTTTATTTGGCAGTTTTCTATAAGGGTACTTCTCCTCATAGTATTCCGGTGTTTTGGTTACATCGGGAAATAATAATTCAGCAAGTTTTTGATTATCCATTTTTTCCTCCATTATGCTAAAATACATCTTTTTTCACACTTATATAGTTTATTGCATTTAATGTAAAAAATCAAGTTTATTCCAGCATACTGTTCATTCTCTCCATCTTTTCTTCTGCTTCGTAAATCAGACGGCTGCATTCGGTTAATTCCTCTCTGAATTCCGAATAATCCCCCTGATATTCGCCTTTGCTGTTAATCGCTTTATAGCTGATATCATGTTCTAAGCTTGCCCACAAATCCATAGCCATTGTCCGAATCTGAATCTCAACCGGAACCATCTGCTTTTTATTCATAAAAAAGACCGGCACACGGATAATGAGATGATAACTGCGGTAGCCGTTTTCCTTCGGATGTTCGATATAATCTTTGACTTTCATAACTTCAATGTCGTCCTGCGCCAGAATTCTGTCACGTATAAAATATACATCTTTAATATACGGACAGACAATTCTTACACCCGCGATGTCGTAAATGTTATTGCACGCCGCACCAATCGTCAAATCCAGATTTTTCTTCTGTAATTTTCCCAGAATACTGCCCGCAGATTTCAAACGGGTATCAATATGATGCACCGGACAGCGCACATTTTTATAGCGCGACTCATCTTTGATAATTTCAATCCGCGCCGTTGTCACATTCATTGCCGCATTGTACATTCTTAAAATCGGCTCGATGACTTTCCGGAATTCTTCCGAAATATCTGCCACGCGCACCATACTACCGTTATAGACCAGACCGGTTTCGATTTCTTCTATAGTCAGTGCATCGTTTTGCACCACCTCAAGCTGGGTCGGCTCTATCCGCTGTGTTTCTATATTTTCTATGTTTTTTGTAACATCTGTCTGTACTTCTTTTTCCATATCCTTCACCGCTTTGTATGTAGTTTATATGGTAAGTATAACACCGGGGGGTATAAAATACTATTAAAAGGGGGTTAATATTGATAAAACTTTTAAACAAATAATTGACAAATACACTTTATATACCTGATACATGCTTTACGCAGTTATACCGTCCGGTTAAAAATGTGTCAATACTCATTAAAATATTTTCATGCTAAAAATCATATAACAGGCAATATGTCAGCGAATTCAGCCATGTTTTTTCATTTTTCCGATACACTGATAAAGAATTGACAACACAGGAATTAACAGTCACTTTTTCAAATTCGGTATCCGTCTTTTGATAAAAATGCCCGGTCTGGCTGATAACATAATAATCCTGTCCTGTCTTTCCCAGATAAATCATGACATGTCCAGGAAAGCCCAGTACCGCACCCGGACGCAGACGGGTCAGAATCTGCTCTTTTTCTTCTTTGGAATACGATGTCAAATCCATAAAAATATCCAGTCCCTTAAGACTTTGCAGCCCCGTTGTGTCTTTGGGCAGGCAGATACCAAAGCACGCAAAAATATCGTGTACCATCATGGAGCAATCCCTCGAGTCCAGACTGCCGCCCCAGCCATAGACTTCACCCAGCATTGAAAAAGTCAGTTTCAGAATATTTTCTGCCGTGCACGGTAAAAAGCCGCAAACCGCTCCCGCCGCCTGTGTCAGCTGTATCGCTCTTTCTTCATACTGACCGTTTTGATTTTTTACCGGAAATAATGCGGCAATATTTCCATTATAGGGAATTCCCGCAAATTCTTTTTCATTACATTTTTTCAATATTGTTCCCATATAAAGCGGTATCTGTGATACACACTTATCTTTTGGATTACACTCTGTCCTCCAGCGGCTTGCCGTAATCACATAAAAATCCGGTTGTCGTCCATTTCTTTGCTGTATGTCACAGTCACTGCCACCGCAATCCGCAATACAGTCTTTGCGTACCCAGCCTGCGGCATTACGTGCATACAAATAGTACCATTCTTTACACAAGCTTTCGCGCACAATCACTACCGGCTCATTGGGCAATAACACCGTAATTTGATTGTCCCCATCTTTTTCTGTCCAATCACACGGACTTTCCTGCCATGCACACAGCTTCTTTTTTACATCTGCACGGCTGATACAGATTCCCGGCCAAACCGCGGGTGAATATTCTTTTACTATTTCTTTAATATCAAACATATCTCCCGTTTCAAGACACCTGCAATAAATCTGCCGATTTAACCGCTCTATTTCTTCCTTCGTGTAAATCAGCCGGTCTTTTTCCTGCATTTTGTCAAGCCAGTACATCACATCTGTTATTGACATGTTTATTCGTTCATCTGTACCCTGTTTATCTGCAATCTGCACTATACCCATCTGCTCATTTTTACAATCTGCCATAAAAAAATCCTCCCATGCGTCTGACAGCGTTTCATCTGTTTTAACGTATGGGAGGATTTTTATTTTTATGTCTGTTTTACTGTTTTGTTTCCTTCCCAGCCCCATAAGCCACATTCTTTTCACGAATCTGGGATACGAGCTGGCGTCTGTACGCGCGACACCCGAATTCGTTCCAGTATTTTTTCTGTTCCAACTTGATAACTTCAAAGCGCGTTTCCAGAATATCGGATTTGTAGCTGGTCTGCGGTGCTTCGCCCGGATAAAATACCGTAATTGAATCTTCATATCCCGCATGAAGTCCGTATTTATGAGCAAAAGCTTCTGATTCCGCTTTCTCTACAAACATAATGTGCGCATAATAGCCAACCAGATAAGAAAAATAATCCACGTCAAATTTTTCCGTCCATTCCTTGTCTGCTGCCATAAAGACAATCACCGGAAACTTTCTGTCCGGATTGGCAATCAGGCTGTCCATTTCCGCCGCATTTTCCGTATCAACATGATGAACACTCTCGCGGAGCCGTACCACATCACAGATTCCGATATTGTCCGCAATTTCACCATAAAAATTCGGTCTGGAAAATAAAATATTTTCATTATCCCGGTACCGTTCCTTTGGCTCTGCATATTCATTCAGCACCGTAAAAAGCAGTCCTTTTTCGTCTTTTTTGACAACCGCCTCTGAAATCCAGATACGGGAAGATATTCTAGTATCAAAATGCGTGGTATATTCTTTAAAATAGCATTTTTCCTCATCATAGTCAACCAGCACACTGTATCCCGGCGTACTGCCGCTGTAACCGGCAACCTGCTCCGGTATATCAGAAAAGACCTCATTAAAGCGGGACTTTACCCATGAATAAATGTATCCTGCCGCCTTGCGGAACGCGTCTTCTGTCTTTAAATTAGCCGTTTCTATGTATGTCTGTGCCTGAAAAACTTTATATCTTCCCAGTGTCTTAAACGGTTCAAAACGCTTGCGCCTGCCGCTGTTTTCCGTTTCCTGATGAGCTGCCCTGTCGCGCTTTGCAAAAACTTCCTTCAACCGCTCATCATTCGGGCCGATCTGATTGACAATACGGATAATATTATTAACATTTAACTGCACACCCTTATCCGATGTATTATTCCAAAGCTGTGCAATTGTTTTTCCGCGGTCAAAACGGTAAAACTGCTTTGCAAGCTCCGTATCTCTGTTTAAAATTTCTTCAATTTCAGGATACATCGGCGTATTGTCCAGTTTCAGCCTGTAATGGCATCGTATCATGTCGCACCACAGCTTATCCTTATAGTGCTGGTGTCCCAGATCCTCTAGCAGCTGTACAATAGAATCATCGCACAGCTCCAGTGTTGCCAGAATACTGTTCATCTTGCGTGCCAGCGCTTCATTACCGATACCGAATGCCGAACCTTTATAGCGCAGATCATGTTCAATCTCGTGCCACCCTTCAAAGGAGTTGGTTCTGACCTGTACTTCAAAAGTACTGTCAACATAATCTGCCAGTGACGGATTGACAATCGTCTTGCTTAAATATGCCGGCAGCTTAAAAATTCCGTTGACCTTCATTGCCTTAAACTCATATTCATTGTTTTCCGTGGTTTCCCACTTGCCGGGCTCGACAAACAGCGTATCCAGCAGCCTCATACAGATTTCCAGATCATCACTGAAATACAGCATAATCCGGATTCCGATTAAATCCTGCATTTTCTTATCTTCGTTTTCCGTGCCTTTCCGCCGGTAATCCTTAAATATCAGCTTGTTGACCATCGAATCTACCGCTTTAACACGATATGCCACTCTGTAATAAAACCCCGCCTTTTGTAACTTTTCTTCCAGAATACTCAGCAAATCTACTTTCACAATATCAGGTACAACAATTTTTTCAACATTTTCTTTGGTAAACAGCGGGTTTATTTTCTTATTATCCATACTAATCCCCATTCCACAGGCATTTTAATACC
>ERZ773165.967-NODE-967-length-19260-cov-24.895704_pt1 | contig 19260 bp, 16 predicted proteins | sample MGYA00581003_ERZ773165 | MGnify/ENA primary metagenome ERZ773165 (study PRJEB29015, sample SAMEA2737817) | human gut metagenome | biome: human gut; feature: human-associated habitat; material: faeces | place: China | collected 2012 ... | reverse complement strand
TTCCCTAGAGGGGAAGGCTGCGATACGAGAATACCATCTTCTAAAAAAAAGGCGGCGAAGCCGCCACGAGAGCCTTGAACCCTGAACCAAATGAAAGCAAAGCAAAAAGGAGCTGTGAAGAAATGAGGATTCATTTCTTCACAGCTCCTTTTTCATTATCTCAGATTGAATGTGACCGGTACCTGTGAATTACAGGTGATCGCCACGCCATTCTGTTTGGCAGGGACGAACTGCCAGCCGTAGACGGCACTGACAGCGGCGCTGTCAAGGGTGCCATTCCCGGAAGAGGAAACGACCCATGCGCTCGAGACGCTGCCATCGCTCGAAATGGTGAGACCTACGACTGTCGTACCGGAAATATTCGCTTTGCGGCAGGATTCCGGATAGGCAGGCGCCGGATTGCTCAAAAGCTGCGGTCCCATGGTGACGCCATCTCCAGGACCGGCGCCGTCTCCATTTCCGCTGCCATAGCCGGAGCCATTCCCACCGCCGGAACCGGAGCCGGAGCCAGGGCCTTCCCCACTGCCATCGCCGGGGCCATTCCCTGTACCGTTCCCACCACCGGTGCCGGAAGAGGTGCTCCCCTCTGAAGTGCTGTTCCTAGAATTGGTGTCTGCGGCAGAGGAGGTATCCTCTGATGGCGTCGGAGCGACTTCATGGACATCGTTTTCTGCTTCGGGATCCGGTTCGGTCTTGACGGGAGGCGGAGCTGTCGGTGTGGCTTTTGCTTCTTTGATCTCGGGGAGTTTTTCTTCCTGCGGTGTTTCTTCCCCGTTTCCACCGCCGCCACCACCACCGCCGCTCATCGTGACGAGGTCGACTTCGATGGGTCCTTTATTCACAGACGGTGCCGGAAGGAGCAGCATGAAGCCCGTGATGAGCCCCAAGGCGACGACGTGACAGGCAAGCGAGGTACCCAGAGCGGAGGACCATCTGTACTTGAAAGTACGCATCACACCACCCCTTTAGTCTGACTGCCCTTTAGAGGCAGTGGCAATGCCGATCTTGGAGATCCCGACGGATTTCAGCTGATCCAGGACAAAGACGAAGTCACCATGCTCCGATTTTTCATCCGCACGCAGGACGATAGAGATATCGGGATTTCTGTTCTTTTCGATCTCCATGCGTTTTTTGAAGGAGTCCTTCGGGATCTTCTCCTGCTCGACATAGATGGTACCGTCGGATGTCACGCTGATCGGCAGTGTTTTCTGCAGATCGATCTGCGCACTGGCGGTCTGCGGCAGATTCAGATTGATCGATTTCTGCACCACCATCGTCAGCATGGACATCATGAAGAAGACCAGAAGGAAGAAGATGATATCGATCATCGGTATGATCATGATCTTCGGCTTCTTCTCTACATTCATTGATTCAAGTTTCATTTCTGATCCGCCTCTACGATAGCCAAATACAGGGAGCCCAATTTTTCCATCTGGGAAACGAAGTTAGATACCTGCTGCGAAAGGTACGTGTAGGCGATAAGAGCGATGATGGCAACGAAAAGGCCGGATGCGGTGCAGACAAGTGCTTCTGCGACGCCGCCGGTGATGGCGAATGGCTGGCCTTCTTCGACCGAAAGGACATTGAAGGAGCCGATCATGCCGATGACGGTGCCAAGAAGACCCATCAGCGGAGACAGGGTGACGATGACGTCAAGGTAGTTCAGGTACGACTTCAAGACGCCTGCGGCATGAGAAGCCGCGCCTTCCAGAATGGCAGTCTGGTTCGCTTTGGAAGAGAGCTGCTCGGCGCCGGCCAGAATGATACCGGCAGGAATGCCGCCATCGGCCTTGAGCGCCGCTTTCAGCCCTTCCTGATCATTGGCTGCCAGGAGTTCTGGGATTTCCTTCGTGAGCTTTTCGATATTCGATCGGTTCGCGTGATAGAAGCGGAAACGCTCGATGAAGATCGTGACAACGATGATAGAGCAGAGAAGCAGCGGATACATCATGAAACCGCCGGCATGAAACAAGTGAAGTACATCCATTTTTCTAAAGACCCCCTGATACAAATAATAATGGCAAGCCATTTCAACATTAAGTTTAGATTACCATTTTAGAAGTGGTAAGTCAAATGAAATCTGTGTTTTATTTAGCGATCTTTAATAAAAAAGAATCGGGATACAAGGTCAGCCCGGGAAGATCGCCCTTGACGGCATGGCTCCGTTTTCTCCCTGCGGAAGGAGGCGGCGCGTGTTTCGAAGGCGGGACCGGTCATAGGGAGCCACGAAAACGGCTTAACACAGCTTTCAAGGGAGTACAAACGACCTTCCAGGGGAGAAGCGCACCATTCCGGCATGCGCCATGCTATAATAGCATACAGTGACAAGATCCCTCTTTCTATTTATCTATTTACGGCGTTATACAAGTATTTTTTGCCGTTTCCTGCATTCATTTCCCTCATTTCCCAGAAAGGCCGCTCCCATGTCCTCCCATTTCTATATCCGTGATTTCTCAAAACGCACTCATGACGATGCACTCTCTGACAAGAGCCTTCTCGCACTGTCGGAAACGAAGTCGGAGCATACCATCGACGCCTATGAATCGGACTGGAATGACTTCTGCGACTGGTGCTCGTACCATAAAAAAGAATCGTTCCCAACCACGCCGGAAACGATCGTGAACTATATCAATGATCTGGCGGACTATGCGAAAACGGCGACCATCCGCCGCCGCATTTCCGCTCTGTCAGAGAATTTCAATGCGGCCGGCCTCACGAAGGAGAATCCCGCAAAAGCGTGGATCGTACGAGAAGCACTGATCGGTCTCATGCGGCAGAAAGGCATGCTGCAAAAGGGGAAAACGCCGGTGTATTTTGAAGAGCTTCAGGAGATGATCTCCCGCATGGATCTCCGAACGCTTCACGGCCTGCGCGACCGTGCGATCCTCCTCATCGGCTTCATGGGGGCTTTCCGCAGAAGCGAGCTCGTCTCTCTCACGATGGAAGATATCAGAAAATTTCCGCAGGGCATCGTCCTTCACATCAAACGCTCGAAGACGGACCAGCGGGGCGAAGGACAGCAGGTCGGCATCCCCCATCTTAAGAATGTACCTGAAGAAATGGACGGCATCCGTGCGCTCTATGACTGGCTGAAGGCCGCTGATATCCATGACGGCCCGATCTTTAGGAAGATCCTGAAAAATGGCAAGGTCGCTTCGACGCATCTCAGTGAAAATACGGTGAATCTCCTCGTCAAAAAATATGCCGAACTGATCGGTCTTGACCCCACGCTCTATGGCGCGCACAGCCTGCGCCACGGCTTCGCTACGTATGCGGCGCTTCACGGCATCGAGGAGCGTCTCATCATGAAACAGACCCGTCACAAGTCCGTGGAAATGGTGCGCCGCTATATCAATGAAGCGGATGTCTTTACGAATAACCCACTTTCAAAGATGTTCGGGGAGTGAGTGACTAGTGACTAGTGACCGGTGACTAGAGACTGGTGGCTAGAGATTAGGGATTAGGAAAGTCCCTCCAGTTGAGCAGACCCTTGGAGAAGGGTCGCGCCAAAGGCGCTGGATAGATGTGCCCCAAAGGGGCACCCTTCTACGTACAGGTATAAAATATATGTGAGACTACTTTCCCTTGATTTCCTCCCGCGCCAGTGTCAGCCGAATATGTAAGGAAACGCCGATTCAACCAAAAAGCGCCGAGAAATCCACTGATTTCTCGGCGCTTTTTATGTATCTTTCAAGAGAGCCTGATGTCTCCTAGTCCCACAGTCACTTAAGTCCCCTAATCCCTAGCTACTAGTCACCAGCTACTTCTTCTCCAGATATCTCCGCTTCAGCTGTCCGCAGGCAGCCTGGATCTCGTCGCCCATCTGCCGGCGGACGGTCGTGCTCTTGCCGTGTTTTTCCAGGATCTCCTGAAAAATCTTGACATCCTTCCAGCTCGGCGGATACAGCTTGATATGCTCGGTGCCATTGATCGGGATGAGATTGAAATGGCAATTCATCTTCCCCACAAGGCGGCAGAGCTCTTCCGCATTTTCGCGGGACGCATTCACATCCTTGATGAGGATGTACTCGAAGGTCACACGGCGGCCCGTCTTCTTGAAGTACCGGTGCGCAGCAGCGACGACATCTTCGATCTTGAAATGGCGGCTCGATGGCAGGATGCGGTTGCGGATCGTGTCGTTCGGCGCATGGAGGGAGATCGCAAGCGTGATCGGGAGGCCTTCTGCGGCGAGGCGATCAATCATGGGCACGATGCCGCAGGTGGAGAGCGTGATATTTCTGAGGCTGATATTCAGCAGCCCCGGATCGCTCACAAGGCGGATGAAGCGGAGCACTTCCTCATAGTTCGTGAGCGGCTCGCCCGCCCCCATCAGGACGATCGAGTGGATGGGCGCATCGAAAAGTTCTCGGAAGGCGTAAACCTGAGCAAGGATCTCGCCCGCGGTGAGATTCCGCTCCAGACCGTTTCTGGTAGAGGCACAGAAAATGCAGCCCATCGCACAGCCCACCTGCGTGGAGACGCAGATGGAATTCCCGTAGACATGGTGCATGCAGACGGTTTCGACGAGTGAACCGTCTGAGAGCTTCACAAGGAGCTTGGTCGTATCGCCGTCATTCGATGTGATGTGGCTCATGATCACCGGCTTCTCGAGTACGGCATTCTCCTTCAGCCATTCCCGCATCGGCGCCGGCAGCTGGGTCATATCGTCAAAAGAAAAAATATAGCGGCGATACAGGTAGTCCTGCAGCTGCTTGGCTCTAAATTTCGGGAAGCCATGGCTTGTGATCCATGTTTCCATTTCGGGGAGACTGTGTCCCCAGATATTCCAGGCCATAGAGGCTCCTTTCGTTCAATAAGGGATGAGAAATACAGGCGATGCCGCCCTACTCCTCCGACCGCTTCTTCAATTTTGCCACGAAGAATCCATCGCTCTGTGCTTGATCTGGCCAGATGGTGAGCATACCCTTTTCGGATGCGCCAAGGCCTTCCAGCTGGAAATCGATCGGCATAAATTCGGGATGATCTCTTAAAAATGCAGTCACGATGTCTTCATTTTCCTTGCTATTGAGCGTGCAGGTACTGTAGACGAGGGTGCCGCCTTTTTTTAGGTACTTTGCCGCCTCTTCGAGGAGGGCTTTCTGCAGGGGTGGAAATTCCTGCAGATCCTCTCTTGTCCTGCGCCAGCGGATCTCCACCTTGTGCGACAGGACGCCAAGCCCTGAGCAGGGCGCGTCGAGAAGGACCTTATCATATTTCTCATAAACGGCGGGCATGGGCTTCGTCGCATCACGCGCTCCTGCGTGGATGATGGTGATGCCTTCCTTCTTCGCATTCTTTTTGATAAGGGCGATCTTGTGCGGATAGAGATCCCATGCATCGATCGAGCCCTCATTTCCCATCATTTCTGCCATCTGTGTGGTCTTGCTGCCAGGTGCCGCACACATGTCGAGGACCGTCTCCCCCGCTTTCGGAGAAAGGACTTTCGCCGGCACCATAGAAGAAGCCGACTGCACATAGGCGAGCCCTTCTTTCAGGAATGAGCCAAAGAAATGATGCGCCCCACTCTTGATCGTGAAGCCTTCCGGCAGATAGGGGATCGGCGCAGCTTCGATCCCTTTTTCTGAGAGGAGTTTCTCGAAGTCAGCCAGTGGCTGCTTCAAAGGATTCACACGGATGGTCATCGACGGGATCTCATTGAACGCAGAGAATACGGCATCCGCTTTTTCTACGCTCCAGGCGTTCTGCCAGTCTTCGATGAGCCAGCGCGGCTGGTTATAGGTGAGCGCATCATGGAGGAGTGCATCCTCTTTTCTCGAAGGGATCCGGAAGCTGTCTTTTTTACGGAGAAAATTCCGAAGGACACCGTTCACGAAGCGGACATTGCCCGGGTGCGTCACCTTCTTGGCGATCTTGACAGACTCATTCACCGCAGCTGACTCGGGGATGCGCGTCAAAAAGAGCAGCTGATAGAGGGAAAGACAAAGAAGGATCCGCACGGAAGGATGCAGCTTTTTCACCTTCTGCGTGGAAAGCTTCCCGATGATCCAGAATAGGTGATTGTATTTCCGAAGGACGCCGTAGACGAGCTCTGTCAGAAGGTGCGCCTCCTCAGCCTTGAGCGGGTACTCTGCGAGGATGCGCTGGAGCACGATATTGCTATAGGCGTCTTTTTCAAGCACGTCGTAGAGCGCCTGATAGGCAAGACGGCGCGCGGACGGTACGGGCTTAGCAGTCGAATGTGTCATTGACTTTCACCTGATATCCATTCACAAAGTCACCGGCAGCCATTCTCTTGTGGTTTTCCGGCTGCAGGGAGGAGATCGTAAGCGCTCCCCTTCCGCAGGCGATGGTAAGGCCGTCCTTCGTAGAAATGATGGTGCCCGGTGCTTCTTTACTTTCCCCATCGCTGACCTCGGCGCGATGGATCTTCACACGTTTGCCGCGGAAGAAGGTATACGTCCCGGGATTCGGATACATGCCGCGAATAAGTGCATCAAGTGTTTTGGCATCCTTCTTCCAGTCGATGCGGCCCATCTCTTTCGTGACTTTTTCCGCATAGGTGGCTTTTTCATGATCCTGCGGCATGGAGCGTGCGAGCTTTTCCGGAAGATCCTCTAGGACAGAGATCAGAGCCTTTGCTCCCATCTCTCCAAGCGCCTCGAAGAGCTCCCCTGCCGTCATATGAAGAGGGATCTCCATCTGGACGGTCTCCACGATATTACCGGTATCCATGCCCTGATCGAGCTGCATGATCGTGACGCCGGTCTTCTTCTCTCCGTCGATGATGACACGCTGGATCGGAGCAGCACCGCGATACTTCGGAAGAAGCGAGGCATGGACATTGATCGCACCATAGGTCGGGATATCCAGCACCGCCTTCGGCAGGATGCGGCCATACGCGATGACGACGAGGAGGTCCGGCTTCAGCGCTTTCAGTGTTTCCACCTCCGAAGGGTCTTTGAAGGAGAGCGGCTGGTGGATCGGGATGTCGTGAGACATCGCAAATGTCTTCACCGGAGAATAATTGATCTTCTTCCCGCGGCCATTGATCTTATCCGGCTGTGTGTAGGCTGCGACGGGCGTATAGCCATGCTCCACCATGGCAGAAAGAGCAGGCAGACAGAAATCGGGCGTGCCCATGAATACGATGCGATAGTTATTCTTCATCTTTTGGTCCTTTGTGCAAAGAAATGGCTTTTTCAATAAAAAGAATCCCGTTCAGATGATCTGTCTCATGCTGGATGCAGCGTGCCAGAAGACCGGAGGCTTTCTTCACCCTCTTCTTACCGTGAATGTCCTGATAGCGGACGATGACACGTGCATAGCGTGTCACTTCCCCGAAAAGGCCCGGCACGGAGAGACACCCCTCCGAATCCGTCGCCATCTCATCGCCGTCCGGCTGCCATTCGGGATTGATGTAGGCTTCGAAGCCGCTTTCTCCGTCATCTGCGACAAAGATGCGCTTGGAGACTGCGATCTGCGGCGCCGCAAGTCCCACTCCGTTTGCTTCATACAGCGTCTTCTTCATATCAAGGATCAAAAATTTCAGTTTCTTATCGAAAGAAGTCACAGGCGCTGCGACCGCTTTCAGGATCGGGTTTCCGGCAGTAATAATTTCACTCAAAACGGGATCATTCCTTTCGTTTATAAAATAGTGGCTGGTGGCTAGTGACTGGTAGCTAGGGATTAGGGATTAGGCTGTCAGGTTCAGGGTTAGCCGTGGGGCGTGCCGTCCCTTGATTGCGTTTGAAAGCTTTGCTCTCTAAGTTATATGAGTGAGGAGTGGTGGTGCCCGAAGATGGAATTTCAATCACCAGTCACTAGCCACTCCTAATCCCCAATCCCTAGCTACTCATCCCTGCTTTCAAACTTCAGGGTTAGTCCCTAGGACGGGTCGCCCTTTGATTTCGTTTGAAAGCCTCGCTTGAATTAGCAATGAGAAATGAGAAATGGTGGTGCGGCGTATAAAATTATGGAAGCGCCGAGGAGGTTTGAAGCTAGCGGTTTTCTCGTATCGCAAACCTAATCCCTAGCTACTAATCCCTAGTCACTCAAGGTTCCTCATTTTACATCGGGTCTACATCGATAATTATATCATTTTCTTCAAAGATCGGAGACTGTCTCATGGCAGATTTCAAAGAAGAAAGTGTCCGGCCTTTGATGAGGATGGAAATGTAGTACATATTCCGCACCTTCTTGATCGGTTCATCGAAGGGCGGCGTGAAGGTGGTGGGGACTGCGAGCTGGGGATTCACCCGCAAAAGCCAGTGATAGATGCGGTTTGCTTTTTCCGCCGCCGTCTTTTCCTCTTTGTGGAAGCAGGTGATCTTCATCATGCGGGAAAAGGGCGGGTAATTCAGCAGGCGTCGGTACTCGATCTCCTGCCGGTAGAATCCTTCATAGTCCTGCCTGGCCGCCGCCTGAATGACATAATGATCCGGATTATACGTCTGGAGCAGGACTTCTCCCTGCTCGCGACCGCGGCCCGCACGGCCCGCACACTGGGTGATGAGGTTGAAGGTCTGCTCGGAGGCAAGGTAGCTCGGCATATTGAGCGGCCCATCTGCCGAAAGGATACCGACCGTCTGCACGCCGGGGATATCATGGCCCTTGGCCACCATCTGCGTGCCGAAAAGAATATCTATATCTCCGCGGCGGAATTTTTCCAGAATGGTCCGCGCGCTGTTCTTCTTCTGCGTACTGTCTACATCGAAGCGCTGGATGCGTGCTTCGGCAAGTGCCTCGTGCAAGTCCTCCTCGACATGCTGCGTACCACGCCCGAGGTAGAGGATCTTCCGGCTGTGGCACTTCGGACATTCATGGGGCAGCGGATGCACTGTCTCACAGTAATGGCATTTCAGCTGCGCAGTGTCTTTGTGATAGACCAGAGAAACATCGCAGTTCGGACATTTGAAGACATAGCCGCAGTCAGCACACATGAGCGTCGTCGAGAAGCCGCGGCGGTTCAGAAGAAGGATGGACTTCTCTTTCCTTTCGATGGTCGCCCTGAGCATCTCCACCATCGGATGCGACAGCGCCTCCCCGGTGGGATCGCCCTTGAGGTCATAGATATGAATGGCGGGAAGCTTCGTCTGAAAGACGCGGTGCTTCATTTCCACAAGCTCGATCTTTCCCGTCTTCGCCGCATGGTACGTCGCGATCGAAGGCGTCGCAGCGCCGAGGACGATCGGGCAGTGGTAGATCTCCCCCATCATCTTGGCCGCATCACGCCCATTGTAGCGGGGCGTCTCCCCCTGCTTGTACGAGGAATCATACTCTTCATCGACGACGATGAGCTTCAGATGACGGAAGGGCATGAAGATCGCCGAACGTGAGCCGATGATGATCGTACTCTCTCCATTGGCGATGCGCTGGCGGTTGTTATAGCGCTCGCCCTTGCTAAGACCGCTGTGAATAAAGACGACCTTATCCCCTAAGAGTGAGGCGAAATAGGATGTCATCTGGCTCGTCAGAGCGATCTCCGGCACGAGAATGAGCGCAGATCCGCCCCGTTCCAGCGCCCTCTCCGCGGCGCGCAGGTACACCTCTGTCTTCCCGCTCCCTGTCACCCCCTTCAGGAGGATGCCTTTGAATGCTTCCGCATCGACGGCTTTGGAGATCACGGAAAGTGCCTGCTGCTGCTCTTCCGTCAACGCTCGATCCTTGCGTTTTTCCTGCTCATCGATCAGAGAAAAGGTCTTCTTCCTTTTATAAAAGAGCTTTCCATAGCCGGAAAGGCAGAAGGCCTTCACGACGCTCGAAGAAAAACCCTTATCCGCCGCCTCCCGAAAGGACATCGGTCCTTTCTCCGTGAGCGCCTGCCACAGGAGCGCCTGTTTCGGACTGCGCCGCTTCTGTGCCTCATCGGGTGCCTCATTCGGCGCGAGCCATTTCTCCAGCGGCTCCTTATGGACGGCGGAAAGCCGCTCCTTTCGGACAAGCCAAGCCGCCTTGACGCATTTCACGAGATCACTTCCAAGAAGGGTTTTCGCATCTTTTTCCGACAGACTTTCGACCGAAGGATCGATGAGCCCGCGAAGCTCTGCCTCCATCGGCACACGCGCCCAGTCGATCGTATACTCGGCCTCAGTCAGGATCCCCTTTTTGTCGATAAAGAAGAGGCGCAGCGCCTCGATCAGCATACACATATAATAGGAAGACAGCTTCCTCGCAAGTGCGAGCATTTCCTCCGTGAACCACGGGAAAGGATCGACCAGAGAGCGGATGGGAAGCAGCCGATAGGAGATCTTCTCTTCCTCCTCGCGACGCACCGACAGGATGATCCCCTCCTCCGTGCGCCGTGCAAAAGGTACGACGCAGCGATAGCCCACGTCCGCTTGCCCGAGAAGCGCATCCGGGATCCGGTAAGAAAAGGTGCGGTTCAAGTGCTTCGATGGCCGATTGATCAAAACCTCGGCGATGGAAATCAGCATAACACCCTCCTTTCGGCGCAAAAAAAGAGAAGACACGAGAATATGTCTTCTCTATTTTAGCATATAAAGGAAAGGGGGTTGGGGTTAGCCCGTGGGGCATGCGGCCTCTGGATCAGGGATGAACGCTTTGCTTGAATGAGGAATTAGGAATGGTGGTGGCGGCTTCGACGAGATCGATGACTCAGGTCGCAGCTGTTCTGGCATTCGTTATCTCTCATACGACGTTTCTCGCCGCTCAGGATGACGAAACGGGGCGATGCCCGCTTTCGGTATTCAAACCGCAAATCTCATTTCCCTCGGCCAACCTCCTGCCCTTCGGGCATCTGCCTAATCCCTAGTCACCACTCACTCGCAGCACCTGCAAACCTGTTATTCTCAGATTCCTGCTTCTTTCTTCAGCACTTCCGCTTTATCGGTATGTTCCCACGGGAGGTCCACATCGGTGCGGCCGAAATGACCATAGGCCGCAGTCTGCTTGTAGATCGGGCGGCGGAGGTCGAGCATGTCGATGATGCCGGCCGGACGCAGTTCGAAATGTTTGCGGATGAGTGCGACGATGGCTTCATCGGAGATCTTGCCGGTGCCGAAGGTATCGACGAAGATGGAGACCGGACGTGCGACGCCGATGGCATAGGCGAGCTGGATCTCGCAACGGTCAGCGATACCGGCAGCGACGATATTCTTCGCTACATAGCGAGCTGCATACGCTGCAGAACGGTCGACTTTCGTCGGATCCTTGCCGGAGAATGCGCCGCCGCCATGACGGGCCATGCCACCATAGGTATCGACGATGATCTTACGGCCGGTAAGACCGGCATCCCCCTGCGGGCCGCCGATGACGAAACGACCGGTCGGATTGATGAAGTACTTCGTATCCTGCAGGAATTTGGCCGGGATGGTCGGTTCAATGACATGTTTCACCATATCATCATGGATCTCCGCCTGGGTGACATCCGGGTCATGCTGCGTGGAAATGACGATGGTATCCACACGGACCGGCTTGCCGTCTTCGTATTCGACAGTGACCTGCGTCTTGCCGTCCGGACGGAGGTAGGACAGTTCACCGGATTTTCTGACTTCTGCCAGACGGCGTGCCAGACGGTGCGCCAGTGCAATCGGCATCGGCAGATATTCCGGCGTTTCGTTCGATGCATAACCGAACATCATCCCCTGATCGCCTGCGCCGATATCATACGGGTCGGCTTCATTGGATTTGGCTTCCAGAGACTTGTCGACGCCCATGGCGATATCCGGAGACTGCTCATCGAGTGCGATATTGATCCCTACGCTGTCGGCATCGAAGCCATAGGCAGATGTGGTGTAGCCGATGTCACGAATGGTATCGCGAATGACTTTCGGGAAAGCAATGTGCGCCGTGGTGGTGATCTCACCGAAGACATGTACCTGCCCCGTGGTGACGGTCGTCTCACAAGCGACACGGCCATTCGGGTCCTCTGCAAAGATCGCGTCAAGAATGGCATCCGAGATCTGGTCACAGATCTTATCAGGATGCCCTTCGGTAACAGATTCAGAAGTGAATAAAACTTTTCTGGACATAGTGTTCCTCCTCAAAAAACGATGGGATTCTATGGAAAATCATTTTGCCTTGGAAATACCGCTCCAATCACAGGATCGGTGCTTCTCTAAAACTAAAAAAGCTCTCCGCGCAGGGAGAGTCCAGTCTCTCATCTGCCAGCTTGCGCTGTTGGAATTAGCACCGGTTCCATCGGAATGGTTGCTGCAGCTTCCTTGGGCCAATCCCTCTGCTGCTCTGGATGAGTGATATTCAAATCGAAAATTATTGTAACATAGATATGCGCGTTAACGCAATAGAAAAATTCAAGTTCTAGGGCTGAGGCAAGCTGTGAGACAGAAAAACAGAGATTCGCAGTCTTTGATCCCCAACCCCCTATCTCTGGGCCATAAACATGGACTGTCCGTTTCAACAGATTCAAAAACGCGAAAAGGGCGCAGCATTCATACTACGCCCAATTTCCTACATATAGAACAACAGGGTATCGATGATAAATACCGGGTACAGGATCAGTATCGCCCAGCCGATATACGCGAAGAAGCCGGGCATCTTGATGCCATCCTCTTCCGCGATCGCCTTGATCATGAAATTCGGTGCATTGCCGATATAGGTATTGGCCCCCATGAAGACAGCACCTGCGGAGATCGCTTCCAGCATGAGCGGAGTGACCGTGCCGACGGTGGTCGCGATACCTTCGGTCGCGCCAAGGCTCGCCGCAGTCTGCAGGAAAACAAGGTAGGTCGGGGTATTATCCAGACAGGAGGACAAGAGTCCGCACACCCAGAACATATGCCACGGCTGATCGATACCAAGCTCTGTGCCATGGACTTTGAGAAGCACGAGCGCCGGGATCATGGTGATAAAGATGCCGATGAAAAGAATACCGACATCGATCATCGGCGCCATGGAAAAAGCATTCGCCTTGTGGATACGATATGGCGTAGTGTGAAGAGACAGGAAGGAAGCCAGAAGGATCAGTGCGATCTCCACGATCGTCGCATACGGAAATACGATGTCATCAAAGACCGCTACCCCTGCCCCATCCTTGAAGAATGGTACATATTCCGGCAGGAAACCATTGGCGATGACGCCGATGATGATGATGCCGATGTAGAGGAAATTGCGTTTCCCATCAATGTGGATCAGCGGCTCGCCTTCTGCCACCTTGATCTCCTCCGGCATGCGTCCTGCCGCCAGATCCTTTTTGTAATAATGGCGATCCATCAGGTAAAAAATGGCAAAAAGGATGACCATATTCACCAGAAGGATCGGCGTCAGCTGGAATGTCCATGCAAAGGGTACGCCTCGCTGGAATCCCATGAAAAGCGGCGGATCACCGAGCGGCGTAAGACACCCGCCCATATTCGCCACGAGGAAAATCAGGAAAACCATGATGTGCGAAACATGCCGGCGCCATGCATTGATGCGGATTAAAGGACGGATGAGCAGCATCGCAGCTCCTGTCGTACCGATCCAGCTCGCCATAAGCGTCCCGACAAGAAGGATCAGCGCATTCGTCTTCGGTGTGCCCGCCAGACGTCCATCCACCATGATGCCCCCCGCTGTCGCGAAAAGACCAAATAAAAGTATGATGAAGGGCACGAAGTCAAGCAGCACGGCTTCCAGAAAACGCTCGAGGCCTTCCTGCCAGCCGTAAATGTACGAGAACGGGACCAGAAATGCGACACTCCAGAACAGAGCGACCCATTTTTCATTCTTCCGCCACCACAGGCCATTCACCAAAGGCACGAGGGCTACCGAAAGAAGCAATGCGACAAAAGGAATGATACTCCAAAGAGGCAGCGACATATTCACCGCCTGATGCACCGCTTCTTGAGCAGATACCAAGGGAGAAGACCCCGCAGTCAGCAAAATGGCGTACGGAAGTGCTTTGAGGGATCGACGCATAGTTTTCACCTTCCATCAAGATTATGAGTGGGAAATATACTTTTCATTATACCAATCATTAGCGCACATGATTATTATTTATTTGTCTCCATTTCAAAGCTATATCATAGTCTGGGATTTATGCTTTCAGAAAGCGCGTACATATACCGCGTGTTATTCTATAGATTATAAGTTATGTCTGAAGTATCATATATGATATATATGAAAATATAGATAGCATGCAAAAACCGCGGCTCGATCGAGCCGCGGCGATAATGAACAGATAAGGAAAGAAAGGAAAGTCAACAAGCCCTTGCGCAGGGACGATCGGCTGATGAAGATGCATCTATAGGAAGCGCTCGATCACCGAGCCCCGATCACTACCACTAGAGGTAGAATAGCAGCGTATCAAGGATGAATACAGGGAAGAGAATTTCTAGCGACCATCCGATATACGCGAAGAACCCGGGCATATGGATATGGCTGTCTTCCGCGATCGCCTTGACCATGAAATTCGGAGCATTCCCGATGTACGTATTCGCTCCCATGAAGACAGCTCCCGCAGAGATCGCTTCCAGCATGACAGGCGTCACGGTGCCGACAGAGGTGATGACCCCGGACGTTGCCCCGAGGCTCCCTGCCGTCTGCAGGAAAACAAGGTATGTCGGTGTATTATCCAAGAAGGAGGAAAGCGCCCCCGTGATCCAGAACATCTGCCATGGCTGATTGATGCCCAGAGAAGCGCCATGTGTCTCGAGAAGGACCAGGGCTGGGATCATGGTGACAAAGATGCCGGAGAAGAGAACAGCGACCCCTTTGATCGGATTCATGGAGAACTGGTTTTCCTTATGAATATTGGAAGGCGTGGTATGAATAGAAAGCTGGGCAGCCGTAAGAATCAGAATGATTTCTACCAAAGTGGAATACGGAAAAACGATCTCCTCAAAGATCGGGATCCCTGCCCCATTGGCAAAGAACGGAAAGGCTTCCGGCAGGAAGTTATTCGCCATGACACCCACGATGATGAGCAGGATGTAGAAGAAATTCTTTTTGCCATAGATCTTGACCAGCGGCGAATTATCATGCAGCTGCATATCGCTTGGCTGACGCCCAGCAGCCAGCTCTTTCTTGAAGTAATGGCGATCGATGAAATAGAAGGCAATGAAAAGAAGGATGAGATTCAGCACCAGGATCGGGAAGAGATGAAACGTCCATGTGAAAGGCACACCACGCTGGAAGCCCATGAAAAGCGGCGGATCGCCAAGCGGTGTGAGGCAGCCGCCCATATTCGCCACAAGGAAGATCAGGAAGACCATGACATGCGCCTTTTCCTTGCGCCATTCATTGACACGGATCAATGGACGGATGAAAAGCATAGCCGCACCCGTCGTGCCGATCCAGCTTGCCATGACCGTCCCCACGAAAAGAATCAGCGAATTGATGATCGGCGTCCCGGCAAGCTTGCCATGGATCATAATGCCGCCCGCCGTCGCATACAGACCATACAGAAGGACAATGAAGGGAATGAAATCGAGCAGGATCGATTCCAAGAGACGATAGATCCCTTCAGAAATACCATACGCATACGAGAATGGTATAAGGAAGAAGAGCGCACACCCGAGCGATACCCACTTCGTATTCTTCGCCCACCACAAGCCATTGATCAATGGGACAAAGGCCACTGCGAGCAGCATGACAACGAATGGGATGACGCTCCAAAAGGGAAGCGACTGATTCACCGCCTCATGAAAGACTTCATCCGCGGAAACAGCTGGAATCGAGCCAGCGGTCAAAAGAATGCTATAAAAAATACCCTTGGTAAACTTGGACATGGGACTTCACCTTCTGAATGAATGCTTATGATTTCCGAAACGACATAGATGTCATAGACAGGACTGATAGTCAGATCAGACTTATCCACCGGACCCGCAAACCATTCGTTTTTGATACCGGAGATCGATCCATCGTATCATTCTAAAATGAAACGCTTCATTTTTAATCGCGAATTCATCATGTAAAGCAGTCATGGCTTTAGAATAATTGATGACTCTTCTCATGCTGATTCCCCCTTATCCGTGCTTTTTGTAACAATTTCAATTATAGCACCATTATCCGAAATGTTTATTATTTATTCATGCCAAGTTTTCATTATTTCTATAGATTACAATTCATATTTTCAACCTTTCTTCTCCTTGCGTCCTTAAAACGAATGCGGAATCTATGAATATGGCTTCCTATAAAATATAAATATACACTTCATGGTTACTGTATATACAGCCTATCGTCAACGGCAGTCTTCCGGTCGACTCATCCCATTCCAAAAGACCCTCACCCAATAAAAAAACACGGCATCCTTTCGGATACCGTGTTTTTTTAAGGCATTGCTTCTTGCGCTACATCAGCTTCTTTAAGGAAACACTGATTAAATCGTTGTCAGATTTCATTCTTGGATTTTTATACAGAGCAAGGAATCATCTGACGCGAATAGCAAGCTATTTAAGGAAGATGATGACGAAGCTATGTATAAAAATCCATATGAAATTCGACTCTGCGATTTAATCAGCGTTTCCTTAAAATGTATGCCGCAATAGCAGGTACACCAAAGCACCGACAGCGGCCGTACAGGGGATCGTCATGACCCATGCCGAGACCATCTGGTAAGCGACACTCCAGTGGACCGCGCGAAAACGCTTCGCCCAGCCCACGCCCATGATGGAGCCGGTGACGACATGCGTGGTCGATACAGGGAGATGCAGCATGGTCGCAGAGAAAATGATAAGGGACGAGTTCAGATCTGCCGCAAGACCATTGACCGGCTGCATGCGGAAGATCTTATTTCCGACAGTACGGATGATACGCCAGCCACCGACACTGGTACCGGCACACATCGCCGTCGCGCATGCCACTTTGACTTCCCACGGCACCTCGAGCGCTCCGATATAGCCGCCCGACAGCAGTGCCAGCGTGATGATGCCCATCGACTTCTGCGCATCATTCGAGCCATGAGAAAATGCCATGAGTGCTGCCGATGCCATCTGGATGTGACGGGAGATGTAATTCACGCGCGACTTCCCTACATTTCTGAAAAAAACATAGAGGAGCGTCATGATGAAATAACCCATGCCAAGAGCAACGATCGGAGAGCAGACGAGGCCGATGACGATCGTCAACACCCCGGCAAGGTGGACCGCGCCTGTGCCGTAAGAGATGATGACTGCACCGATGACGCCGCCGATCAGTGCATGAGATGACGAGGACGGCATCCCGATACGCCAAGTGAATAGATTCCAGAAGATCGCAGAGGCAAGCGCCGCGATAAGGACGACAGAGTCGACCATATGCGGTGAGGTGACGATCTCTCCGCCGATGGTCTTCGCCACCCCGGTAGAAATCATGGCACCGACAAAGTTCAAAAAAGCAGACATCATGATCGCTATCTTGGGACTGAGTGCGCGCGTCGCCACACAAGTCGCGATAGCATTGGCCGTATCGTGGAAGCCATTGATAAAATCAAAGCAGAGTGCCAGAATGATAACAAGCCCCACAAGGTACATATCAGGCATATTTCATGACCACCTCTTTGATCAGGTTTGCTACCTTCTCCGCCCGATCGCAGGTGTCCTCCATCGCTTCCATGATCTCCTTCCAGCGAATGATCTCCATGACATCGTGACTGCCATCGAAGAGATCGGAAATAGACTGGCGATAGATCGCATCCCCTTCGCTCTCGAGCTGATTCAGCTTGCGGGTACGCTGACCGATCTCGATCTCATTCTTGTCGATGTCTTTCAAAAGTCGGAAAAGGACGATCAGCTCCTCAGCCATTTCGACCAGGATATCCGACATGCGCACAGGCAGCTTCGAGCCAATGCCCGCATGATACAGCTTCATGGAAAGCACGACATCCTGAATGTCATCGACACAGTCATCGAGTGTGGAAGTCAGCATAAAAAAGTCTTCCCTATCGATCGGTGTGATGAAGACATGGCGCATCTTCGCTGCAATGTCATGTGTCACGCGATCTGCCGCATGCTCCAGATTCTTCACTTCCTTCGAGTATTTTTCCAGCTTCGTCGGATCCTGCAGTACCTCTTTCGCCATCAGAGTACCTTTGTGGAAATATTCTGCATTCGTCACAAGGAAATCGAAAAACTCTTCATGCTTATTCACCAGACTGAACATAACGTCTAACGTCCTCCGTTTTACCAAAAACATACGTATGTCTTTATGATATCTTATGAATGTAAAGCCTGTGTAAAATCCTTGACAAAATCTTCAACTTATCGAAAATAATATATCTTGATTATAGCTGAATCCATGCATTTGGGGAATAGACTTATGGAAATCTAATCGTGTGTCAGTCAAATGGCAACTTCGCCTATCAGCCGGTCACCGGGCATGGGTCCATCGGGTGCCGCGGCCCCCTTGACAGAATATCGATAATCATCTATACTGTCTATAGATGAGAAATTTCTCATCCCCTTCCACATTCCGGGGAGAATGTGGATTCTTTATGTTTGCAAGTCCTACGAGTGTAAAAGGAGGAATTTTACCATGGAAGAAGCAAAAGTATTAGAAGAAATGAAACGCCTTGCCGGCACACAGACAGAAAAAAACCTGCGTGCTGCCTTCGCCGGAGAATCCCAGGCTCATGTGAAATACAACCTGTTTGCTGCAGAAGCGGAAAAGGATCCGTCCATCTCTCGCCAGATCGCTGATATTTTCAGAGAAACCGGCGCCAATGAAAAAGCCCATGCCAAACTGTGGTTCTGGCTCGTCGGTGATCTCAAGAAGACCACCGCAGAACACCTGAAAATGGCTGCTTCCGGTGAAAACGGTGAATGGACTTCCATGTATCCGGAATTCGCTGCTACCGCAGAAAAAGAAGGCTTCCCGCAGATCGCTTTCCTGCTCTCCAAAGTCGGCGAGATCGAAAAACAGCATGAAGCACGCTATAAGCTGCTGCTGGCTAATGTCGAAAACGGCCAGGTCTTCAAGAAAGGCGAAAAGAAACTTTGGATGTGCGCTAACTGCGGCTACACCGTAGAATCCGTAGAAGCACCGGAAGAATGTCCGGTATGCGGCCATCCGCAGAGCTTCTTCGCCATCAAAGCGGAAAACTACTAATTGGTATAGAAAAAACGCCCTCGTCAGCAGGGCGTTTTTTTGTTGGCGGCTCAGTAGTTTTCGATGGTTCCATGGGGCTTCTCCCGGATTCCCTGTATGCAGGAAACACGGATCCCCCTGCGCCGCTTTTAGACACCCGTCTTCCCCGCTAAGCCCTATTTCCCGTCATAAAAGGTGATGTGAAATAACGATCATCTCATTTTTGCTTTCAATCTGCCGCGGGGGACTTGCAGTTCTCACAGGAGTGACCGAATACCTTATCCCAGCTGTCTTTCATACCATAGTCACCCTATCCGCCCCTGCGGGGCACCTTCCCCT